>ERZ857965.18-NODE-18-length-268402-cov-9.653452_pt1 | contig 268402 bp, 257 predicted proteins | sample MGYA00519758_ERZ857965 | MGnify/ENA primary metagenome ERZ857965 (study PRJEB31778, sample SAMEA3449381) | human gut metagenome | biome: human gut; feature: human-associated habitat; material: faeces | place: United Kingdom | collected 2010/2012 ...
TTAAAGTTTCTTTTGATATAGGTCTTTTAGAATTTAATTCTTTATTTAATTCATCAACTTTAGCAAAATAATTATCAGGTAAATCAAATTTAAATTCAGTATTATCTAATTTAACACTTCTTTTATCAACTGGTTTATTAGCATTAATAGGAATATTCCAATTATTACCTACTTTGACAGCACCTTCAATTCTTCCATCTTGTAATAATCTTCTAATTCTTCTTTCACTAATATTCCATTTTTGTACAGCTTCTTTTGTAGTCATAAATTCCATAATTTTCACCTCTGATTACATTGTACCGTTATCGGTACAATTTGTCAATATATTTATACCGTTATCGGTATATTATTATAATATTCTGAAAAAGGGGTATAATACAAAAAAAACATATATATGTGTAAAATATACATGTTATTTTTACATATTATGACACTTGTTTTTAGGTGGGTACCACACACTTTTAAGTGACACAAGTGACATAAACCTATAATGATTTATAATAATCTTTTATATATTTGGCAATAAGTTGTCTTCTTTGTTTTAAAAATTTATCATATGCACTATAAGTATAGTTAATTATTCCTTCAGGAATACAATTTTCACTTAAATTATCATCAAATTCTTTTTTACTTTTTACTAAACCTAATTTATTATCTTTAGTACACTTATTTAATACATCATTGAAATAAATCTTTGGCGCTGTATCAGAAATACCTATATTATCAGTTGTGTCTATCCATGCATAATTACATACTTGATTATATTTTTCTTTATCAGTTATTCCACTTTCAATCAAATAATTTTTAGGAAAGATATGATGAATATCACCTTTTATTTTGATTAAAGATTCAATCTCTTTTGATGATGAAAATAATGAATGTGCTTTATTCTTAATTTGTGCAGCACAGTATACGAGGTAAGATGGTGCCAAACTATTACTAGTTTCCAAATCTTGAATTAATACTGAATTCCAAAAATCATTATTTAACTGTGTTGATTCTATTTCATTAAAGTAATTTACAAAACCTTTTTCAACAATCCGTTTCAAATCATGATCAATAATAGTTTCACTCGAACCTGAATATCTTCTTAATAGCAATGACATAATGTACCATCTTTGAACATAATTGCTAATTTGCATTTTTGGTAATCCATTTGTATTTTTTAATAATAAATACATAATATAAGCACTATTAATAGTCGATTGAGAATTTATTAATCTCTTATATTTAACTCCAGTACCTTCAATATAAACATTAAATTCTTTAAAATTATGTTCATTAACAAAATTGAATATACCATCTTTGATTGTTTTAAATGTTTCATCAGCAACTGAATCTTCTATAGTCTTAGTTTTAAAATTTCTTCCAGACAATAATTCAGATAATCTTTTTAATAAGCCATCATTAAATATATGTGAATAACTAACTCTTAATACATCATTGTATGTTGGAGCATATATATTACTTTTATATTTACCAACCCATTTAATTGCATCATAATATTCCGTATTAGCAAAATCAGAATCATTCACAGGTATATCCCGTACATATCTATTGTCTTGCATTCCTTTACAAAAATAATCAATTGTTTTCCATAGATAATAACCGTCATGATCACTATCAGAAGATAATTTTGCCATAATATAGTCTTCTTGTCCTAATTTAGTACCTTTACTATTCATCAAGTTGAAGATATTCGTAGCCTCGCTTATTGAAAGTCTTGAACTCAAATTAATTCTTCCTATTTCCCTTAATACTATATTTTGAACTCTTTTAATTTTTGTTAGTAATTCTTCTTTCGTAATATCAGGATTTTTTTCAACATAATCTTCGATAAAATTAAATAATTCCACACCTTGATCTTTAAAGAAAATTGATATATCCTTGATCCATTTTGTACTTTTATCGTGAACAGGTTTATGTGTTTCAAATTTTTCATTAAACGGATTATAAGAAACTATAAATCTTTTTGTACTATAATCTTCTGTAATTACAGCTTCACCAAGTAATGCAGATCTTAAAGCAGTAATTCTTTGTTGACCATCAATAATAATCTTTTTACCTGTACTCATTTTACCATCTTTTAATTTAACATTATCATTATTCCATACAACAATAAATCCTGTTGGCAGTCCATTATATAATGAATCTATTAATTCTGTTATTTGTTTAGATGTCCATACAAATGGTCTTTGAAGTTCTGGTATTGCTATATCGCCACTTGATATATAACCTAATATATTTTTTACTGTATCTTTTTCAATTCCGTATTTTTCGTAATCCATAATTATACTCCTTTAATTTAATAGACTATGAATATTATTAAATATTTCATTTATTTTATTATTATTGTTTTTATTTTTATCATATTCATCATTTATTTTACTAACAACCAGATTTTGTTCTCTAATTGATATATTTGGAATAATAAAATCCTTTACATTATAATCATAAATATGAATTTGATTTGTTGCTCCGGTATAATATAATTCAAACTGTGCTAATCCATAATTACTTCTTAAATAATATGTTAAAAAATAAGGATTATATTTTTTTCCATTTATTCTTAAAATATAATTATCTGTAGATAAAATAGCATTATAATTTTTCTCTACAATATCTACTTTCCCTAAAGATCCTTTACCTATACTACAGAATATAATATCATTAGGTCTTACAAATTTATTTTCAGTCAATTTATTTGTGTATTCTTCACTTGCAAATTCAGTAAAATCATCATCAATGTACTCACTTTTAAGATTAGAAATTTTGATAACCGGTATTCCATCATCAGAATATTCAGGTTGAACACCTTTAACAATTTCTGTATAAATATCATGAATTTTGAAGAAAGGTTTAGATTTAATAATTTCCATTATACTACCTATTTCTTTATTATTACTTCTAAACGATAATCTAATATTATTATCAAATTTTTCAAGATTATTAATTTGCTTATTTACTACTGAAATTCCTTTTAAATAATTTTTTTGTGTTCCATATGTCATTCCCCTAGATAAATTGGTTTTTGAGGCATAGTATTCATCAAATTCTTTATTTATAATATCAGTTAATTTAACCATATTTTTACTTAAAGAAGATATTTCACTTAGTGATTTTTTTAAAGTTGCTTCAATCTTTTTCTCATTCTTTATAATATTACTATAATATTTTTTTGATAATTTTAATTGTTTTAAATCAACATTATTGATTGTAGGATAACCTTTACCCATTCTTGAAGAATAATTGATGATATTTATATAATTATCAAATATCATAGAATAAGCTACAACAGGGCTTATTTTAGGTCTTAAACATATAAAAGCTTTTGTAAAATATATATCTTTAATATCTTCAGTAATATATACTATTTTCTTTAAATATGGTCTTACTTTTGATATTAAAATATCCCCTACATTTGGTTTAAAAATATCTCCTTTAGATATTTTTTTATAATAATCATCTAAAGCCACATCTTGTTCCTCAAAATTAATAGTTACTGGGTTGCATATTCCATTTGAGTTTACATCTCCTATTTGGCAATATTTAAAATCTTCATCTGAAGGATATTCTACACTTTTTATTTCTATCAATTCATATATATCAGTTAATTTTATTGAATCGTTATTATCTATCTGTTGAATATAATTCAAATAATTAGAGTCAAATCTAATAGTATTTTCTCTTGATATATCAGAGACGTTAAATTGTCTTATCTTCATTAATCATCCCACCTTATATCTCTTATATAATCTAATAGAGATTCTTTAATACCATCATCAACTAATATTTCACCTTCATCATTAACCCTATATAGTTCATTTGGCATCTTTTTAATAGCTTTTAAAGTGCGTTTATATCCAATATTGTCAACTTCTCCCATAAAAATACTATAGTCAATTTCCTCACTTAGTTTTCCAAAAACCCATGTGGTATTTACATAACCAAATTCCTTTGATAAATCCTTATCAATTAAAATAAAATCTTTTAAATCTTCAATATGTTCTACAACAATGTCTTTAATGCTTATATTATCATAGTTACTTTTATCAATTTTATATCCTATAGCATTATTAATAATTTCTTTAAGTGATTCCTCTGATTCATTCTTTATTGATGGATACTTATTAATATCTTCATTATTGATGTAAACTTTTATTATATTTTCTATTCTTGTTTTTAAATTACCATATAAATCAGAATATTTTTTCCAAACATTAATCCAATTTCCGATTTCATCGTTTGTCTTCTTTTGTGCAAACAAAATACTTGTTTTTGTATTTGTAAATGGTGCGAAGGTTAATTGTGGTAATGAGACTACAGCCTTTATATTAAAATATTTATATAAAAATAATCTGATGTACTTATTTTCAGAAGTATCATATACACTTTCTGGTAAAACAACAGCCATTCTTCCTTTTTCTCTTAATAATTGATAATATCTTTCAATAAATAAATTTTCAGAATTTTTCTTATCTCCAAATACAAATGAATTTTTTACTTCCTTTTTTGTATCATTGTCTAAATCAACAGAAAATGGTGGATTTGTTAAAATTAAATCAAAATTATTATTAACATCTTTATTATAATAAATATCCTTTTGAGAATTATTTAAAACATTGGGAAGTGTTGGTTTTGTATAATATCTAAAAGGTAATAATCCATCACCTTTCTTCTCTCCAACAAATATATTACTTGAACCATCTCCATGTAATATCATATTAACTTTAATTGAAGTTCCTAAATTAAAATTCAATTCTGAACCATAAATATATTCTTTAGCCCACTTATTTTCTCTATTATCAGGATAAAACCAATCTTCCATTTTTGTATTAATAAAATAAGATGAATTAATTTTGTTTCTAAATCTATATTTTATATTCTTAGTAATAAATTTCATATATTCTATTAAAAATGTTCCAGATCCAGCACTACTATCTATAAAATAAGGTAATCGATTTTCTTTATTTATTTTTTCTATTGCTAAATTGTCAGCTTGAACGGCCCATAACATAAATTCAACAATATTCATTGGAGTAAAGAATTGACCTTTAGATTGTTTAAATCCATTTCTGATTATTCCTTCGAAAAAGTCACCAAGAATATCCTTTCCAGAAATACTGTTTTTACCTGCAACAAACGAATATTTTTCAAGTTTTTGAACAGTATATTTCAATTTATTTAAAGAAAATTTATTTTGGTCAACTACATATGATTTGCTTATAACACTATTATCATCAATATTTAATCTGTTCTTTAAAGCTCTCCTATATAATTCATTTATTCTGCTGAATAATTCATCATTAGATTCATAAGTTTCGTCTATATCATTTTCATACGAAAGTGCTTGAAATTTATATTGTTCATCATTGTTAGTTTCATCTTCATCTTGAATTTTTGCTAAAATTATATTAGTCAAAGAGGAAAATATTTCATTATCATCTGTACTTCCACCACCCCAAAGAACATTATGTAAATCTGTTTGTAACCTGTTAAGCATTTCATTTGTAAATTCTGTTTCTAAATCTTTATCGCTTCCTTTAATATAAGGCTTTTTTCTTGTTTTACCATAATGGTCTGGTATTTCATCACCATATATTCTTTCTTCTTTCCATTCGTTAAAGGAAGAAAACTTTTCTTTATCAATAACTATACAATCATCTTGAATATTATTAATATTATCGATGTCTATAGAATACAATACTAAATATTTTACGTTATGTCCTTCTACTTGTTCCATTCCAGCAACTTTATATAATTGTTCCTCTATATCTTGATCAAGATCATCTTGTTCATAAGCATCAGGTGACTTTATTTCTACAAATAAAAATGCATCTTTTTTATCATCTCTAACTACTAAATCGATACGGCTTGTATTTGTATGTGGTCTTCCAGCAGTATAAATTGTCTCTAATTCCAAATTTTCTGGTTTATATCCATAAACATTAACCAACTCTGTAACTAAAAATGCTCTAGCAATCTCCTCATCACCATTAATCGATGTTATATCCCTTGACGACTTAATTTTTGATGAATATTTTATTTCTTTCTTATCTATATTAAATTTTTCAACAGCCTTAATATTTGCTGAATTAATAATAAACTCAATTGTCTTTTTTTGAATATCACTTATCTTTTTCATTTCTTTCTCCTATATATCTTTAGGCAACTTACTATAATCATATTTAGTTGCTATATCTTTTAACTCTTGTATTTCTTTATCAATATCTTCTAATGCTTTGTCGATTGTATAATCCGTCTCAGCATCTTCCTTAATTAATCTTAAACCTAATTTTATTTCATTTAAATTTTGCATTATTTTTAATGCTTTTTTTCTTTTATTAGCATCCCAATCTAAAATGTCATATTTAAATAATCTACATTCTTCAATTGTATTTTTTAAATCTTTAGTAGATTTATTTTTAAATTCATCATGAGAAAACCAACTCATAACCTCATTGTATCCAGCAGCCTTTAATAATTGTTGCAAAGATAGATCTAATTCTTCTGAAATTCTTTTTAAAATTTCAGGATCTGGTTTAGCTACTCTACCATTTTCTATATCATTTAAAGAAGAATTACTTATTCCAACTCTTCTTGCAAGTTCTCTTTGAGAATACTCCTTTGCAGTTCTTCCTCCAACAATTAATGTAGTTAATGCTTCACTATTGTTCATATTTTCACTCCCTTAAAAGTCTTCTTATTCTCTTCCATATTCATTATATCACATTTTGTCAGTTTTACAAAACATTTTTGTTCGGAATACCTTACAATCAAATTTGTTTGTACTATATTGGTTGCAGTGAACGGTATACCGAACGCTTAGAAGGAGGTGAAAAGATGGCAAAATTAAAAGTACACAGAGCATTTGATGAATTCTTATTAGATCCTAATCTATCATTAAGAGCTAAAGGTTTTCTAACAATGGTATTAACTAATAATATTACTCATGGTATAGAAATAAAAGAACATTGTACCGACTCTATGGATGATATTAAAGATACCCTACTCGAGTTAAGAATCAACAAATATATAGGATATAACTCTGAACTAAATATATTAGAAGCAAATGCTGTTCCATACACTAAATGGAATGAAGAAGAAAAAGAATTATAAAAGAAAGGAAGTGATAATGTATGACAGCATCAGAAACACTAAAATTAATTGCAAAACAATGGTGTAGTCTAAGTGATCTAATGAAACTTACAGGTGTTGGTAGAAACAATGCATTATATATTAAAAGTACTATTAAAAAGAGATTAGAAAATGAAAATTATTATGTTCCAAATAATGCGGTACCTATGCAAGAAGTTGTTAAATATTTAAATATAGATATTCCATACTTAGAAGGCAGAGTAAAAACATTAACTAAGGAGGCTTAAAGATATGAAGGCTTTTGAAGATCTAAAAGAAAGCACAAAAAAAGACATCATAATCGATGGATTAATGAGGTCTAAAGGTGTTTACTTATTAGTATCTAAACCAAAGGTTGGTAAGTCATTATTTGCGTTACAGCTTGCCAACTCTATTGCGAATGAAAAACCATTTCTAGGTCATGAGATTCTAAAGCCTTCACCTGTCTTATATATCACTACAGAACTATCAGATAGTCAATTGAAGGACAGGTGTAACCTACTAGGAATAAGTTTTGAAAAGAATAAATTCTTTGTAATAGATAGAGATGAAAAGCAAAGTATTAATTTTATGGATATTGAATATCAAGTTAAAGAATTTGCAGAAAATTAAATGGAAGAATATTAATTCTAGATATGTTAAAAGATATTGATTTCAATATTTCTTATGATATTAACAGTTATCAAGATATATATCAAAAACTTATGCCTAAGATTAGAAGCTATGCTGATAAGTATAATTTAACGATACTATTTGTTCATCATTTGAACAAGTTGGGTAAAACACTTGGCTCAACTGGATTTGATGCCGTAGTAGATGGAATAATTAGATTAAGTAAAAACAGTTTTGATGATAATACTATCAAAATGGAAATTATAAATAGAGATTTCCCTGATGAAGAAGAATATCTTCATAAAGATAAGAATCAAGTTTTCTCAATAGCAAAGGACAATGCTTTAGAGATAGCTAATCCTGTAATAGTAGCTTTTGTAAAAATTGATGACTCGCAAACCCTTATAAAATGGGCAAAAAAAATGAGAGCGCGGCGGGCACTCTCTTCAGGGGGTTTTGGTTGAATACACTCTCACATTATAAACCGTAAGAGTGAAACGTGCATAATGTTTTTTATCTTCACTATGCACTTTAATAATAATATGATATTTATAAAAAGTCAATTCAATTTTAACAAATATTTTTCACTTTACAAAATTAGTCAACATCAATTGCGGCAAGAAATCTTTTCTTAAGGGGCTCATCATCACAGCTCTTATCTTCAAGGTAAGCCATAGAATCATTTTTAGCCTGAACAAGTATTTTATAATCACTCTTTAAATTAGCCATTTTAAACGTCATATCACCACTTTGTTTTGTACCAAACAAATCACCAGAACCTCTTAATTTAAAGTCCTCCTCACTGATAACAAAACCATCCGTTACATTTTCCATAATCTCAAGTCTCTTAGTATCAGAATCACTTATAGGTATACATTTTGATTCAACACTACCTCTACCTACTCTACCTCTTAACTGATGAAGTGTAGAAAGTCCAAATCTGTTAGCATCAAAAATAACCATCATCGAAGCATTAGGAACATCTACTCCAACTTCTATTACCGTTGTACTTATCAAAATGTTAACAACGTTTTGTTTAAATTCTGCCATAATAATATCTTTTTCTTTACTCTTCATTTTTCCATGAACAATATCTATTTTGTATTTGCTACCAAAAATCAAGTTCATTTTGTCTCTAAGAGTATAAACATTAGTTAAATCAGATTCCTCATTCTCTTCAATAAGTGGTGCAATAACATAAACTTGATGATGACTTTCAAGTTCACTCTTCATAAGAGCATATACTTCTTTCATTTGCTTAGATGTAAATACTTTTGTCTTAACTGGCTTTCTTCCTTTAGGCATCTGTTTAATAATAGATACATCCATATCACCATAAATAGTAAGTGCATATGTTCTAGGAATAGGCGTTGCACTCATATACAAAACATCAGGTCTTACTCCCTTATTCTTTAAATTTGATCTTTGATTAACACCAAATCTATGTTGCTCATCAGTTATAACAAGACCAAGATTATTGTAATTAACATCTTCCTGAATAAGCGCATGTGTCCCTACAACGATATTTACACTTCCATCTTCAAGTCCTTTGTAAATGTCAAGTTTTTCCTTCTTAGTAAATGACCCTGTTAAAAGTTCAACATTTATATTAGTACCTGCAAATAACTCCTTTATATTATTGAAATGTTGTATAGCAAGTATTTCTGTAGGGGCCATAAGTGCACTTTGATAGCCACAAAGATAATTATAATACATTGCAAGTATTGCCACTATAGTCTTACCACTACCAACATCACCTTGCAAAAGTCTGTTCATCCTTCTTGTGCTATTAAGATCTAATATAATTTCATTTAAAGCATTTTTCTGATCATCTGTTAATTCAAAAGGCAATGTTTTAATAAAATCTTCGATGTTTTTGTCTGTCTTCCTCTCTACACCAACATTATTTTTGTTATTTTCTGCTCTTAAATAGTTAATTTTAAACATAAATTCAAAAAGTTCTTCATACTTAAGTCTAATGCTAGCCTCTTTAAGTTTTTCATAACTAGGTGGATTATGCACTATGTTAAGTGCTGTTTTCTTATTTAAAAAATTATACTTATCAAGATAGTATTTAGGAATGCTATCTGGTATTTCATTTCCATACATCATCAAAGCATTATTTATAGCAGTAGCTAAAACTTTCTGAGAAAGTCCACTAGTCAAATGATATACCGATTCTATTTTATCTTGATTTGTCAAACTACCAAATTTAATATCAGAAGCATTTATAACATTTTTAGAAGAGTCAAACTTTCCTATTACAATAATTCTCTCTCCAATAGGCAAATTCTGTTTTAAAAATGCTCTTCCAAATATTGATACTCCTACCATTCCGTTTGCGGTAGAAAGACGAAAATTAAGTTTATTTGTACCACCTTTAAATCTAATTACTAAAGGTATACTTTCAACCTTACCATCCACTACTATTTTTTGTTCTGGATCAGTAACGCTTTTCAAATCTGTTCTTCTTAAAACATCATATCTATAAGGATAATGTGTAAGTAAATCATCGATAGTAAAGATTCCTATTTTATTCAACAAAGGCTCGGTCTTGGGCCCTATTCCTTTTACTCTAGATAACTTATCCATACTATCACTTCCTGCCTGTGATTATATCACAAAAAGTGATTTTTATAAAGAAAAAACATTGTTATTTTTCAAACAATGTATTTTGATATAAACATTCCAAATCTTCATCCAGTCTAATCATATCATCATCAATAACAGTAAATGAGAATTCAGTATTTCCCTCAAGTGTTGTATACCCAATAAATGCACTATCATTTATAAGTTTCAACTTCTTGTCAGCAAGAATATATTTCCCACTTACTTCCAAATAACTATTACATGCATTTATAAAAAATGTATACTCACCATTATCCTTAATTATTAGTTTAGATTTTTTATCATCCTTAACAGTATATTCACCAAGTGTATTGGTTTTTACAGGTAAATCCCTATTAGGAACATCCTCATTTTTCTTTTCATTATTAGTAACTGGATCTACTTCAATAGTAACTTGGTTACCAGATACAAAAAGAAGAAAAACAGACAAAACAACAACTCCAAACAACGCAAAAACAAACTTTTTTTCCATACGCAACTCTCCCTATAATAAAAATATACAACACATAGAAATAAAAGTAAATTTAAAAACATTTTCCTTGACAAAATTTGTCCTTTCGATTATTATAGAAACTACCAATTCGGAATTGGCGAATTGGTCGCTAGTATCACACTAGCCAACCCCTTTTTATTCTTTTTGTGGAGTGTCTTCTCAGGGGGAGACACTTCTTTTTTTATACACTTTTAAAAGAAAATAGGACTACTTTTTACTTTAAGTAATCCTATTTTTATATTTACGTAAAGACTTAACCGGTTCAACAGTTTTTAATATTGTCTCATTCTCTTTTTCATTATCAGCCCTAATAATTGTATCAAGTAAATGGAAAGCCAATTCTTTGTCCTTTCTATACACTTCATAAAGCTCAACTGCTACTATATAACTAAATAAATATTTCACATCAATATCTATATTTCTAAGTGGTTCCACCGTAAGTAATGCTTTATAAAACTCATCATTCATAGAATCCCTAAATTCATTATACGGAGGATTACCCATAGAAAGCCTAATTTCTGTTATTCTTTTTTTATCCAAAACATCATCTGCAGCGAAATAATAATGTTCAAGTTTATCTATAGAAGTTTTTGAAAATTCTTTGTCATGCATTGACTCTCCAAAATAATCACTTGCTATTAACTCCATAAAAATAGTCTCTATTTCATTGAAGAAAGCACTTTCGAATCCATATCTATTTGGGTTAATCATAGCAGTAGTTATGTGTGCGCATTCATGTGTAAGAGTTAAAAGTCCATCTACATAATCTTGTTTTGAATTAGAAACATCAATATATCCTTTATTTAAATATGGAATAAAATAAGAATATCCATCTACATAATCAAGATGACTGTCTAGAAAACGTGCCGTTTTATATCTATTGTTATAAATAGAAAGAAAAGCATCATAAATTTTTTTAGTAGTTCCTTTAAAAAAGTCATGAACCAATCCAAAAGCTTCATCTTCAGTTAAATTTTTATTACTACTTTCATTATCGAAGGAAAAGGAAAATCTTCTATGTGATGCATCATCTTTAAGTATACTTAAAAGTTTTTCTAGATAAGGATAAACAAATTCAAAAGTCGGAACAGTATCAGCAAGCAAATCAAGACTTTCTTGATATCCTAATTCTTTTTTATAAATGCCAAAGGAAGAATCAATATCTTCTATTATTTCTTCAGTTTCTTTAATAGCATTCATAATTGCATTTTTTTCTTCTTCCGTTGAACTCTCTTTATATGCTTTTTTAAGATCTTTAAAATCCTTTTCAATGTCATTTCTATCCCAATAATATTTCATAAACCCACCCGTTTTGTTACTATTTTACTGCATAAGAAAAGAAGAGTAAATATTTTTTAACTCTTCTATATTCTTGCACTCATCAAATTACTTGATGAGTATCTTTTTAAACCATTTTTAAAAAGTATATTTGCAAGTACTACCATGAATATTGTAAATAGTATAACTGAGCAAAATAATCCTAAGTTAAATTCTACAATTACACTAAGTGGTATATAAACAGCCCAGCCAACCGGAATGATTGTAAGTAATAATACCTTAGCTATACCATCAAAAATTCCATCTGGATATGTTCCAAAGTTTACAACTGCCATATTAAGTGTATTAGCTAAATCTGTAGAATTTTTAAAATAAAACGTTAAACTGTTAAGTATAATAGAAAAACTAACAACAATAATGCCGCCCACAACAGTAAAAAACAAATACAAAAGCGAAGTTACAATAGGAGGATGTACTATAAGTAATACGACTATTCCATAAAGAAGATCTCCTACTGCTGAGACACTCATTTCAGATGTTACTATATATAATAATGGATCTTTGGGTTGAACTAAGAAAGCGTCTAATTTTCCATCTATTATTAAGTTTGATATATTAAAAGCTTGTGAAAAAAACATATGTGCTATTCCAAATGTACCAGCAGCAAGACCCCAAAGTAAAAGTATTTCTTTGAAACCATAACCGCCAATATTACTCTGAATAGAAAACAAAACTATCCATTGTATTATCATAAGTCCATCATTTAAAATCATCCCTAATACTTGAGAAATAAATGCTGCTCTATTATCCATTGCTTTTAACAAATTGTATTTAAATGACAAGCCAACCAATTTTAAATTGTTTTTAACCTCCGTTAACACTTAGCTTTTTCTCCGCCTTTCTGTAGACAACTTTACATAATAAGTATAAAAGTATTATGTAACCTACTTGAAATACTAATATTTCTATAAATTTATCAAAATTAAAATCACAAAACATTTTTGCAACTGCATAGTTAGTAGAATATATTGGACTAAATTTAATTATTGGTTGCAAAACTTTTGGGAAAATTTCTATTGGGAATAAAACACCTACTAATAAAACGAACTTTTCATATATCCAGAAGAACGGTTCGTTGTCCTCAAACCAGAATGCAAACATTGATAAAAGTATATACACAAGTGCCGTTACAATAGCGGAATTTATGTATGTAATAAATATAAATGGTATTGATTCTAATTTAAATGTTGCAAGTGGTCCTGCTATAACAACGGTAATTAAAATACCAATTGTGCTATAAAGTAATGTTGAAAGAATAACATTGCCAGCATTCTTTGCAAGTAAATAATTAACAAAATCATATGGTTTATTAAGTACGTATGCTATCTTACCACTTTTTATATCATGAGTTGTTTCTTTACGCAAACTTCTAGGTCTTGTTGTATTCCATATCAATTCTGTAATAGCAACATACCAAACCATTTGATTTAAAGTATACCCTTCAATATAGTCTTTACCAGTATACATATACTTCCATAATTGTAAAAATATAAAGATAAACAAACCATACATAATAATTCCTGCCAACTTGTTAAACACATACTGAGCCTGTTCCAATATTACCATTTTAGTAATTTCTTTATACTTTTTCATTGTTAACATCCTTATAAATACCTGCGATTATCTCTTCAAGAGGTGTATTTGAAATATTTATGTCTATTATTTTATTTGAATCAAGCATGTCTATAACATCTGTAACAGATTTTTTTCTAGTATCAAGTTCAATTTTTAGTCCATATTCTTTATCTTTCAATATCTTAATACCATCTTCGTTATCAAGGTTCACTTTAGTATTCATTTTTACTTCGATTATCTTTTTATCTAAATAATGGTATTTCAAATGTTCCATAGATTCATCCATAACCATTTCGCCATGGTTAATTATTATTACCCTACGACATAATTTTTCTATATCTCCAACATCATGACTTGTTAAAAATACTGTTGTTTTATACTCTTTGTTCATTCTTTTTATAAGTACCCTTATATTTTCTTTGACTACAGGATCAAGTCCAATGGTAGGTTCATCTAAAAACAATATTTCTGGTTTGTGTATAAGTGATGCTGCTATTTCACATTTAATACGTTGTCCCAAAGAAAGGTTCTTAACTGGTGTATAAAGAATATCAGAAAGTTCAAACATTTCAGATAATTCATCAATTCTTTTCTCTACAACTTTATCTGGAATATCATAAACAGCACCAAAGAACTTGAAGTTGTCTATTGGTGGTAAATGTGTCCAAAGTTGTTCTTTTTGTCCAAATACAGTGCCTATCTTATATGCTAGTTGTTTTCTATTCTTTGTTGGGTCTATTCCTAAAACGCTTATTTTTCCTTTATCTGGGAAAAGTATTCCAGTAAGCATTTTAATTGTTGTACTTTTTCCTGCTCCATTCGGACCGATAAATGCTACCATTTCGCCTTTTTCAACAGTAAAACTTATATTTTTTACAGCTTTTATCTTTTTATACTTTGGTTTAAAAATAGATTTTAGGCTTCCTTTAAAGCCTTTTTCTTTTTCTTTTACTTTAAATTCTTTGTTCAATTTTTGAACTTCAATAACTGCCATTTTAGCACCTCCTTCTAGTAACTTTATGCCGTAAAGTAACAAAAAAAGCACAAAGTCACTTTATTTTAGTGACTCCATGCTTAAACGCAACGTGTAGGAAAAATCCTTGTACAGCTAGGTAAAACCGTATGTACACTCACTGATGCCTAGATAATAATATACAAATTACTATCTTGTCAAGGAGATTTTAATATATTGGCTATTTTTGCCTATAATTGCCATTTTATACGAGTTTATTAACTTTTTCTAGCTTCATAGTAATATCAAAACCACGAGTAATTCTTTCATCTTCTTTTTCTAAATCTTTTTTAACATTTTTTAAAAGTGAAGAATCAGATGTTGATCTTATTACAGAAAAATATGTATCGTAAACTTTTTCACCCAAAGCACCATTTTTGTCCATTACTCCTATTAATGATGTAGATATAGAATCACTTTCTACTTTCTTTCTATAAACAAGTACACCATCATCATGGTAATAATCTTTACCATTAAAATCAGTAGTCAATTCATCAAAAGGTTTTGACACATAGTCTCTTGCTTTGGCATTGTAAAATATATAACCATCATCAGTTTTCAAAATTGCATTTCCATCTTCTAATATTGATACATTAAATACTTTAAGTTGATCCATAACAACTTCAAAATCTTGACCATTACTAAATACATGTGCAAAAACAGGAAGATTTGAAAATCTTGTTTTACCTGTTAAATAAATACTTTCACTGCCATCTTCATTTTTAATAGCATAACTTCTTGCTTTATAAATATTGCAAGATTTGCTATCTTTTTTACCACTTTGCTTGACATACATTCCACCATTCTTATCTTTCTCTAATGATAAGAATTTAAGTTCTTTACCATTTATATCTTTCATATTTCCCCCATTCTATATCAAATATTATTTATCACTTTTTAGTGACTCATAATACTTGTATCTGTTCATAGCATTATTTTTATTAGCTTCATAAAGTTCATCTTTTTTATTTGGATTAACTTTCGCTAAAGATGAGTATCTTGTCTCACCATCTAAAAATTCATTATATAAATCAAAATTAGCTTTACTATCTAAACTAAATTTATTTGTCTCTGGATTATATCTAAATATTGGAAAATATCCAGACTCAGTAGCTTTCTTCTCTTCATTTATTGAATTACTCATTCCAAGTTTTATACCTTGTGCAATACAAGGAGCATATGCAATTATGATTGATGGTCCATTATATGCTTTAGCTTCAGTAAACGCTTTAATTGTTTGCATCATATTAGCACCAAGTGACACAGTAGCAACATAAACATGTGGATAAGTAAGTGCTATTTTAGCTAAATCTTTCTTTGGAAGATTCTTACCACCAGAAGTAAATTTAGCAACACTTCCTACCTTGCTTGATTTAGAAGACTGGCCACCAGTGTTAGAATAAACTTCTGTATCTAAAACAAGTATATTAACATTTTCTTTGCATGATAGAACATGATCAAGACCATTATATCCAATATCATAAGCCCAACCATCTCCACCAACAATCCAGTATGATTTAGGTTTAATGAATTCTTTTAATTCAATTAACTCTTTAATCTTCGTCTTATTTACTATTTCATAGAAAAGTAAACTTGATTCATAATCTCCTCTTTTGTAATATGCTGCACATATTTCTTTATATTCGCTAGGAATTTTCTTTAAATTTCTATATATTGCACTTCTGATTTTTTCTTTATGAATCTTGTCTGCAAGCATCATACCAAAACCAAACTCAGCATTATCTTCAAAAAGTGAGTTAGCCCAAGGAATGTTATAAGAAGTTCCAGGAACGCTTCCTCCATAAATAGAAGAACATCCTGTTGCATTACTAATTACAAGTTCTGGCCCAAATAATTGTGTTAAAAGTTTTAAGTACGGTGTCTCACCACAACCAGCACATGCACCAGAAAATTCAAATCTAGGCATAGCAAACTGACTTCCTTTAATGGTGTTAAGTGGCATAACTTTCTTTTCTTTAACTTTTTCAAACAAATACTTATTACTTATTACATTGTCATCTGTTTTAACTTCTGAAACAGGCTTCATAACAATAGCTTTTTCTTTATTTCTACCAGGGCACACATTGCTACACAAAGAACATCCTGTACAATTATCCATACTTACACCAATTGTAAACTTGAGATTTTGATCTTTAATTAGTGAATCTTTTAATTTGGTTTTTAAAGATACTGGAGCATTTTTTTCTTCTTTTTCATCTAAAAGGAAAGGTCTAATAACTGCATGTGGGCAAACTAAAGAACATTGATTACACATAATACATTTACTTGCATCATAACAAGGAAGCATCTGGGTAACTTCTCTTTTTTCAAGGTGAGATAGTCCTCCTTCAAAAGTTCCATCAACATATTTTTCAAGTTTACTAACAGGAATTTCATTTCCTCGTCTTTCAGTAATTAAAGTAAATACATCTTTCTCTTTTTCAATAACTCTTTCAGATTTAATTTTAATATCATCAGAATTAACAAGTTCTAAAGTTTCAAGAGCATTATCTATAGCTTTAATATTTTTATCAATTACATCTCTTCCTTTATTAGTCAAAAGAACTTCCAAAGATTTTTTAATTTCATTTATAGCAAAATTAAAATCTATTAGTTTACCTATTTTAAATATTACCGTCGCCATTATAGTATTTATCTTGTTATCAAGTCCTTGTTCCATAGCAATTTTATTAGCATTTATTATATAAAATTTAATATTACGTTTTTTTAGTATTTCTCTATCAGAATTAGAAAGATACTCTAGTATTTCATCTTTTGATTTTGAAGTATTTAATACAAAAATACCATTTTCAAGGATATCATCAAGCATTTGGAACTTTTTCAAATATGTATCTTTAGTACATACCACAATACTAGGATATTTTACATAATAAGTAGAACGAATTGGTTTATTACCAAGTCTAATATGACATCTAGTAACACCACCTGACTTCTTAGAATCATATTCAAAATATCCTTGTGTAAAAGCGTTAGTATTATTTCCTATTATCTTAATAATATCTTTAGAAACACTAACCATTCCATCTGATCCAAATCCATAAATAAGAATTTCATGGTTACCACTTTTATAATTTAAATCACTTGGTTTAAGACTAAGATTAGTAACATCATCATCGATTCCAATAGTAAATCCATTAAACATATCTTTACTATTAAGAAAATCATAAACACTCTTTATATGACATGGTGTAGTGTTCTTACTTGATAGTCCATATCTTCCTCCAACCACTTTAATCTTTGATTTAACACTGTTAAGTACCTCACAAACATCAAGGTAAAGTGGTTCTTTAGCACCGTTTTCTTTAGTTCTATCAAGAACTGCCATTTTTTTAACTGACTTAGGCAGTACATCTAAAAAGTATTTACTACTAAAAGGTCTATAAAGATGAACTTCTACAAGTCCAACTTTTTCACCATTGTTGTTCATTATATCAATAGTCTCTTTTATAGTCTCACAAACAGAACCCATAGCTACAATTACTCTATCAGCGTTACTACTTCCATAATAGTTAAATGGCTTGTAATTCTTACCAGTAATTTCATTTATCTTTCCCATATAAGAATTAACAATATCACCAAGTGCATCATAATATTTATTTCTAGCTTCCGTTATTTGGAAATATATATCATCATTTTCATTAGTGCCTCTAGTAACATTATTTATGCTTAAAGCTTTTTTTCTAAATTCATTAAGTGACTTTTTATCAATAAGTCCCCTAACCTTGTCCATATCAATAACTTCAACTTTTTGAAGTTCATGACTAGTTCTAAAACCATCAAAGAAATTTACAAAAGGTATCTTTCCTCTCAAACTAGATAAATAACTAACACTAGTTAAATCCATGACATCTTGTACAGAAGATGATGCAAGTATAGCAAAACCAGTCTGTCTCACAGCATATATATCTTGATGATCTCCTAATATTGATAAAGCATGTGTAGCAAGGCTCCTTGCTGCAACATTTATTACGCAAGGAAGCATTTCTCCAGCAATTTTATACATATTAGGAATCATTAAAAGTAACCCCTGTGATGCAGTATAAGTAGTAGCTAAAATACCATTTTGAAGAGCACCATGAGCACTAGCAATAGCGCCAGCCTCACTTTCCATTTCAACAACATCAACCTTTTCCCCAAAAAAGTTAACTTTACCACTATTTGCCCATTTATCAACATACTCTGCCATTGGAGATGCTGGTGTTATTGGGTAAATTGCAGCTAGTTCCGCAAAATTATATGAAACATAACTACACGCTTCATTACCATCCATTATTTTATACATTAAATCACCTTTTCCATAACAATTATACGATACAAAAACCTTTTTTGCACTACTTTCTTAATCCAAGAAAAAAACTTTTAGCAAAAATACTAAAAGCCCACTAATCTTTTTCAGTTTCTTTAACAATATAAACAGGTCTATTTTTAGTTTCCAAATAAGTCTTAGAAAGGTATGCTCCAATAATTCCAAGACAGAAAAGCTGTACTCCGCTAACAAAGAAAATTATACACACTAAACTTGGCCAGCCACTAACAGGATCTCCAAAAGTAAGTGTTCTAACAATTATTACTATTATCATAATAAATGAAACGATAAAGAAAATTATTCCAACTAAAGCTGCTATCATAAGAGGAGTTGTTGAAAAAGCAATTATTCCCTCAAATGCATATATTAAAAGTTTCCAGAAACTCCATTTTGTACTTCCTGCAACTCTTTGAACATTTTCATACTCTAACCATTTAGTCTTATAACCAACGAAACTAAAAAGTCCTTTTGAATAACGGTTATATTCTTTTAAAGATAAAATAGAATCTACCATTTGTCTTGTCATAAGTCTAAAATCACGAGCACCATCTACCATCTCTACTTTTGACATTTTATTTATAATTTTATAAAACATTCTAGCAAAGAAACTTCTTATAACTGGTTCACCTTTTCTAGTTACTCTTCTTGTACCGACACAATCAAAGCCTTCCTCAGTAATACCTTTATACATATCAATCAATAGATGAGGTGGATCCTGTAAATCAGCATCCATTAATGTTACATAATCACCTTTAGAATAATCAAGACCTGCAAGCATAGCAGCTTCTTTACCAAAGTTTCTAGAAAAAGAAACATACCTTACTTTCTTATCTTTTTTTGCAAAATCTCTAAGTATATCTAATGTTTTGTCTTTTGAACCATCATTTACAAAAATGTATTCAAAATCAACATAGTCCATTTCCTTTTCCACTTTTTTTATCTCTTTATAAAAATATGGAAGAGATTCTTGCTCATTATAACAAGGTACAATAACTGATAATAACTTTTTTTTCATAATATCACTCCTTAACTTTATTTTTTATCTTTTCAAATACTCCAAAGTATTTAACTTCTATTTGACTATCTTCTGGTATATCATAATAAAGCTTAAAATCTTTTTCTTGAAAAAAGTTAACAGGATTATATCTCCATACTAGATATAAAGGATTGGCTTTTACTTCGACGATTTTACTCTTAGATTCCACTTGTTCATCAATATAGTCTTCCCTAGTTTCGTCTATATATTTTATTACTCCAAACATAGAAACATAATAAAGTACCAATAAAGTTAATACTAAAATTGTAAATTTTGGATATATTTTTATCTCTATATCTTTAAACAAAACACTAAGTGACAAAATCATAAAGAAAATATTATAAATTGTATTTCCAACATCCCACATTGGACTAAGTAAATTGAAAGCATTAAGGAAAATTGTAGATAAATAAAGTATAGTAAGTATATCTTTAACTTTTTTTGATTTAACAAAATGTCTTATTGTACAAAAATAAAGTACATAATATATAAGATAATAAAAAATGTAATACCAATTCTCTGTAGCAAATACTCCAAAATATTTACTTATAACTAAATTCATATTAACTGGAACATAATAGTAAAAATTGTATGCAATTGAGAAAGCTACTATTGCATCAAAAAAAGTAATTATTACTCTTTTATATACAAAATCACCGAGTTTATCATTCAAATAATAGTTAATTGGTATAACAGATAAAAATACAAGTACAATATTTTTAGAAAAAACGTTATCTATATATGATGGTAAAAAACTAAGCATTGTGTTTACATTGTTATAAAAAAGTGTTTTATCAATAAATGTAAATGAAGTAACAACAGCAAGTACTTGTAATATTAAAATTAAAATATAAATGTTAGAGATATTTCTTTTTCTCTTCAAGCATAATAGATAGAAGAAAAAATTTGTTAATGCAAATGTAAGACAAATAAACACTGAAGAAAAAGAAACATAAAGCACAACCAAAGTAATCAAAACATAGTCATTAAATTTAAACAAGTAATCTTCTCTTTTTACAATTTTTAAGAAATAAATAAATATAAGTAAAGCTGGGAAAGTATAAGTAACTGTACTAGATACTGACATATAGCTATACGAAAAAGTAAATACACTAACAAGTAAAAGATTTAAAAAAGGCAAAAGATAATAGTGTTTACATTTAACTGTTCCCAAAGCATTATTACATTCATACACAAAAAGAGACACTAAAAAAGAAAAAACAATATTAAAAAGCAGCTTATTACCACAAAAAAATGGAACAAGTAATTCGGTAATAATTCTACCGTCTAGTATATCTATATTATCAAAAATATTTCCTTTGCTAATAAGGTAATAACTTAAATCTTCGCCACTTAAAGGGCAAAGTGCTGTAATAACAAGGAAAAACAAAAAAGTAAGTATGAGTATTCTGTATTTATAATTTAGTATTTCAAATCTTTCTTTCATAATGTGTACCTTCTTAGTTTATAGATTATCTATATAGTCTTCTAAATGTTCTATTAAATTTTGTGTATTACTAACAAACTTCTTTGGCTTAAATGATTTAGACTTTTCAATCATTTTTCCAAGTTTACTAAAATCTTTAAGTTCTAATATGTATTTCTCTTTAGCAAACCTTTCTACAATCTGTGTTTGATGGTCATTAACATGTTCTCCATATTTAGAAAGTCTAGCCGCTGCAATTACTTTTTTACCTTTAGTAACTCCAGTTAGTATTGAACCTACTCCACCATGAGTTATTAAAAGGCTACATTCTTCAATCAAATCATCAAACTTTTCTCTTGGAATAAGATCAAAAAGTTCCATATTTTTACTTTCATATTTTGTAGTACCAATTTGTGCAATTACTTTTTCTTTAATATTGCCATTTTCTATTTCTTTATCAACGGCTTTTAATAATCTTTCAAAAGACTTGTCCTGGGTACCAAGTGTTATAAGTATCATTAATAAATCATCCCCCAATATTTAGCTTTTGGATAAAGTTTGAGCATTCCTTCCCACTGTACAACAAACAAATCAGCAAAATGATAAATAATTCTTCCAGTTGCAGTTTTTGTCTTCATATTAGCAAGTGTTTCTATATATATAATTTTGCTTCCAAATATTTTACCAATTATACACATAGGTCCTGCGGTATGTGTTCCAGTTGTTATTATTACTTTTGGCCTAAACCTTAAATAGAAAAAAAGACTTTTGAAAGTATTATATAAAAGTTTAAATGGATATACTAAAAAATTTTTTTTAGTCCCATATACTAAATAATCAACTTTTCCAGGATATTTATCTCTAAGTGATAAATTAGATTTAGTTTTCTCTGTTATAATATGATAATCATACTTTTCAAACATTGGTGAAAGTCTAAGCATTTCAGACAAATGTCCACCTGTAGAAGAAATAAATAATACTTTTGTCTTTTTTTTCTTTTCCATAGTAACTCCTATTAAGTAATTTTAAGCTTTATATTTACATCTTTTGCAAGATATTATTTACATTTTTTTCATTATCACGATTTTTAATCAAAATACCGCCACCCTCACAAAAAAATTATGAACTTTTATTGTGCTACCAAACTACAACAAAATGCCGTTATCTAACATCTCTAATTCTATATCATTTTTATTTAAAAAACTAGTTAAAACCACATTTTTATCTAATTTTTTATTTTTTTATATTCCAAAGTACACATAAATAATAAATAATATATAGACATACTGTAACAAAAATCTTATCTGATTAAAATTTTTCCACAGTATTTGTGTATTATTGCCATAGATGTAAAAATAAATGTAAAATTTTATTTTTTATACTTGATTTTTTCTAGTGTTACTCTAACAGATAAATGTCGATTTATTAAGCATAAAATGTAAAAAAATGTCTAATATTATGGCCTCTATCTAAAAGATTTTCCCACTACGTGGACTAAAATGGTTTATTACTATATAATTATATTACTATAATATGATGGAGGTGTCTATGAATAAAAAGCATTTTTTATACTTACTTACAATATTTATAGCAATATTTTTTATTCCAACCGTTTATGCTGTGGAAAAAACAACAGGAAGGGTTGCGGCAACCAATGGATTAAAGTTAAGAGAAGGTCCAACTACTGCTAGCAATAAAATAATAACCATACCTCATAATACAAGAGTAACAATTACATCATACAGTGAAATCGATAAATCAAGTGGTTGCGATGATAAATGGGCAGAAATAATTTATGATGGAAATTCTACATCATACAAAGGATATGTATGTTCAACATATCTTGCAGATATAGAAACAACTACTACTGAAGAGCCAGTACCACCAAAAGAGGACAAGCCAACAGAAGAAAATCCATCAGACAATAAAGATGACGATAAAGAAGAACCTAAAGACCCAAGCAAAAAAGAAATGAAGGATTTGACAGATGAAGAATTTGATGCGTACTTAACAAGTCAAGGTTTTCCAGAAAGTTACAAAATAAAATTAAAAGAACTTCACAAAATTCATCTGAACTGGATATTTAAGGGCGTTAAAACAAGAGTTAATTGGAATAATGCAATGCAAGAACAATTACCAATAGGTAAAAACTTGTTAAATGTAAATCAGTCAAGAAAAGACCAAGGTTATGAAGGACTTCTTTCAACAGAATCTGGAAACTATGACTTTGAAACCGACACTTTTCAACCACACGATGGCCTATATTGGTATCAAGCACATAGAAAAACAATTGAATACTATATGGACCCAAGAAACTTTCTAAATGAAAAATACATCTTTATGTTTGAAAACCTATTATACGATCCAGAATATCAAACTGAAGATGTAGTTAGAAAAATACTATACACAGATTTTATGGGACAATTCGTACCACACTTTATGAAAGGTGCTGAAACATATCAAACATCACCAATTTTCTTCTCATCATTATCTAGACAAGAAGTTGGTTTATATGATACAAACATAGTTACAAACGGAAAAGCTGGAGTTCTATCAGACGGGGTTAATTACACTGGATACTATAACTTCTTTAATTATGGTGCTAGTTCTTCCAAAGATCCAAAATTAAAATCATTACAACAAGCTAAAGCATTTAAATGGAATACGCAAGAAACAGCAATACTTGAAGGAATGTATCTTATATCTAAAAACTACATCCTATGTGGACAATACACATCTTACTTTCAAAGATTTAATGTATCACCAACAGCTACAAAAGGTGTATGGCACCAATACGATACAAGTGTAATATCACGTACTTCAGCAGCATCTATCACCTACTCATCATATGTAAATGCAAATGTGCTAAATAACAGTTTTGTCTTTACAATACCAATTTTTGATTCATTACCAGAATCAACTTCCCTACCAAATATGGGAAATCCAAACAACTGGTTGAAAGAACTAAAAGTAAATGGAAATATGGTAACAAACTTCTATGGAGGAACTACTGAATACACAGTAACAGTTCCATATACTGAAAGTGTCATAATTGATGCAACATCTGTAAATGGAAAACCAAAAGTAGAAGGAGCTGGAACATTTAAACTAGAAAATGACAAATCAGATTTTAAGATAAATGTCACAGCACAAAATGGTGATTTAAAAACTTATACAATCACAATAATTCGTGACAAAAAAGAAAAACCTGATGAACCTGAAATAGTAATAACACATGATGATGTTCTAAAAAGTTCAACTTACAAATACAATGATAATTATTTGTGGAACATACCAATGACAACAGATGTTAATACTGTAATTGAAAACTTAACTAAAAAATACAAAACAGTATCCGTAAATATTAAGAATAAAAATAATGAAACAAAAAATACCGGTACAATAGTTACAGGAGATAAAGTAACAATATCAATAAATGGTAGTGAAAAAACATTAGAAGTTGTCATATATGGTGACACAAATGGTGATGGAACCATAAGTTTATCTGACTTACTAGCAGTTCAAAAACATCTACTTGGACAAACTACCCTATTAAATCCATATTATAGAGCAGCAGATGTTAATAAAGATTCAAAAGTTACAATTAACGATATATTAGTAATGCAAAAACATTTACTAGGATACACTAACATAAGTCAAGGATAGGAGGAAAAATGAAAAAAATATTATATTCACTTTTAGGATTATTTATGTTACTAATACCAACGCTTTCTGCTAATGCAGCAACATTAAACATATCACTATCACAGTCAAACAGCAAAATTGTCGTAGGTAACTATATAACATATACAGTAAGATTATCCTCTTCAAGTGCCATTGGAGGAACAAGATATTCATTTACATATGATAGTTCAAAGTTAACACTAATAAGTGGTACACCAAATGGTCTATCTTATGACTTCCATGGAACAGAAAAGTCTATAACTTACACATTTAAATTCAAAGCTAAAGCAAGTGGTAACACAACTGTAAATTTCGTATTAAATGAAGCAATTGACTGGGATGGAAATAACTTTAGTTACAACAAAACAACAAGCAAAACAACACAAATAATAACACAAAAAGAACTTGAAGCAAGCTATAGCAAAAATAACTATTTATCATCTCTTGCAGTAGACAACTACTCTCTTTCTCCAAGCTTTAATAAAAACACACTTGAATATACTTTAACACTTGAAAATGATGTAAGGAGAATAAATGTTACAGGAAATAAAGAAGACTCAAAAGCATCAATAACAGGACTTGGAAAACATGACCTAGCTGAAGGATTAAACAAAATAGAAATATTAGTAACAGCACAAAATGGAAGTACAAGGACTTACATAATAAATGCCACAGTAAAAGAATTATCACCAATAGTTGTGGAAGTTGATGAAAAAAAGTATAATGTTGTACGTAAAGAAGAACTACTAACAGCACCAAACTCAACATACGAAAGTACAACAATTAAAATTGGTGAAGAAGAAGTTCCAGCCTTTATAAATAAAAAAATAAACATAACTTTAGTAGGACTCAAAGATGAAGAAGGAAATATTGCCCTTTACAAATACGATAATGAGAAATACACTATATATCAAGAAATTCAATCAAAAGGAATTATCATAATAGAAGCACCAACACAAGAAATACCAAAGAAATACAAAAAAGTTACATTAAAAATAAATGAAAAAACTGTAACAGCATATCAAAAAGATACAAGTTCAAGTTACTACCTACTATACGGAACTAACATAGAAAATGGAAAAACAAGCCTATATCAATATGACAGCAAAGAAAATACACTACAAATATTTGATCTAACTAGTCTAAAAAGAACTGAAAATAAAGAAAAAAAATATGCATATATGATTTTAGGGCTAGGCACAATACTAGTAGTAACATACTTCATACTACTAATCAGTGCAATTAGAAAAAAAGTAAAAAATAAGAAAAAGAAAAATGAACAAAAAAAGAACACTAAAGAAAATGAAAGTACAAAAGTATTAGAAACATTTCCAAAAGAAGAAGTTATGCAAGAAGCAACCGAAGAAGTAACTATAGAAGAAATTCAGGAAAGTAAAAAAGATAAAAAGAAAAAAAAGAAGAAATAATCTTCTTTTTAATTAAATAAATACTACGGAGGGTTTAATGAAGAAAAGTAAAATAAATATTAGAGCAATTTTAACACTTTTAACCATTGGTGCAAGTATATATTTAATGCGTTCTATATCTCTTTTTACAAAAGTAGAAACTTTTATAAGATACCTAATAATAGCACTAATGGTTATATTTGATATATTCACTATATATATAGTAATAAAAAACACTAAAGAAAGAAAAAAGAAAAAAAAGAAAAGTTACAATATACTTTTAATAATATTAACCATCTTATATATTTTCTTAGCATTTAACCTAAATAAAATTTATTCTTATATATCAAAAACCAACAAAAATGTAACCTACTCTATAAGTATGGTTACAAGAAATGATGAGTCTGTACCAGATTTGATAACAATTAAAAAAGCAAAGTTAGGAATAATAACAGATGAAGGATCTGACAACAAAGAATATACATTATCGAAGAAAATTATAAATAACTATAAATTAAGTGAAAACAATGAATTAGTAACGTACGATAACTATACAATGATGATAACAGATCTTTTAGATAAAGAAATAGACTATGCTTTCCTTCCAACCAATTATGCTGATATTTACAGTACTACAGAAGGTTTTGAAACCCTTGGTGAAAAATTAAAAACAATAACAAGTGAAAGTATGGAAGAAACTAAAGAAGAAGCACAACTACTTGGAAGTTCAAAAGATTTAACAGAACCATTTACCATATTACTAATTGGAATTGATTCTACCACAGATGGTTTAAAACAAGCAGATTCATTTAATGGTGACTCACTAATGTTAGTAACATTTGACCCTAAGACTATGAATGCAACCATGCTAAGTATTCCTCGTGATAGCTATGTACCGATTGCATGTTTTAAAAGAAAATATGAAAACAAAATAACACATGCTGCATCAAGAGGTACAAGTTGTGTAATAAATACAATACAAGATTTTCTAGATGTAAAAATTGATTACTACGTAAAAATAAATTTCTTAGGATTAGTTGAATTAGTAGATGCCGTTGACGGCATAGACATTGATGTCCCTTATAGTTTTTGTGAGCAAGATAGTCAAAGAAGATTTGGAAATCACATAATATATGTAAAGAAAGGATATCAAACACTAAATGGTGAACAAGCCCTAGCCTTTTCAAGAAACAGAAAGAAAAACTCAGAATATTGTTCAAAAGAATGGACAGAAGGACGTAGAGATGACTTCGTAAGAGGAACTCACCAACAGATGGTTGTGGAAGCAATTCTCACAAAGCTTAAATCATTCTCAAACGTAAACAAAATAGATGAAATATTACAAGCAATTTCAAATAACCTAGATACAAATATGACTGAAAATACGATATTATCATTCTACAACGTAGCAAAAGATGTTATGTTCTCATCTTCAAACGATGATGTGCTAACAATACAAAAATTATATATTGATGGTACAGGTCAAACAATATATGATGAAAATACAAGATTACAATTATGGAACTATATTCCAAATAAACAAAGTGTCAACGATGTTAAAGATGCCATGAAAATAAATTTAGGGCAAAAAGAACACGAAGTAATAAAAACATTTACCTACTCTATAAAAGATGGATATGAAGAAAAAATCATTGGAAAAGGTCCATACAAAGTATATACAACATATGACTTACTTCCAGATTTAACAAAGAGGACCTTAAGTGAAGCTAAAACCTGGGCTACAAAGAACAAAATAACACTAAACATAGAATATGAAGAAAACACAAGATACAAAGATGATAAAATAATAAAACAAAATTATCCTGTTAATAAAAGGCTCGATAAAATTGATAATAAAACAGTAACAATAACAGTAATAAAAAATAAAAAGCAAGAACAAACTACAACAAAAATCGACTGTTTAGAAGAAGAAAATAACAAGCTTTGCATTCTTCCAGATTTTACAAACAAAAAGAAAAGCGATGTAATTACTTGGGGAAATAAATTCTCTAATGAAATTGCTATAAGATTTGAATATAAAGATACAACTGATAAAGAAAAAGATGGACTTATTGAAAAACAGTCTGTAGAAAAAGAAACTAAAGTTAAAGAAATTTTAGAAAAGAAAGAAACGATAAATTTTGTAATATTAAAATTTAAAGAACAAGTAACAAGTGAAAAAGAAGAAAACGATAACAATAGTTAAAATACTTAGAACTGGAAAAAACCAGTTCTTTTTTTACACAAAAAAACTGCTAGCCATTTGCTAACAGAATTTTTAAGAAATTTTATTCACTTCAACAAAAGAGTAATTGTTATCTTCTTTTAAAAACGTAAATTTATACTTTGATACATTATCATCAATAGCACTATTAACATCATACTTTAAAATATCATCATATTTTTCTTTACTATCAAACGACTCTTTACTATCAAAGCTCTTATATATCAAATATAAAGTAGAATCGTTTTCACCACTTACTTTTCTAACATAAACACATTTAACATAAACGTAATAATTATTACCATCATTTTCATATTTCTCTGGATAATAAAGTACATAACTTCCAATATCTTCTTTTTCTGAATAATAAACTAAGAACTTATTTTCATTAGAATCATATTTAACTCTCGGAATTGTATCAAAATTATCAAGTGAATTTACATCAAAATCATTCTCACCATACAATTCAGTATATAATGACTTAATTTTATCAGCAGAAATTTTATGTGTTATAAAGTAAACAAAATCTTTTTCAATATAATTATTTTCATCTACGCCATCGAGAATAACAGCAGTACTATCGTTAATATTCGATAATACTAAATAATAAAGTTTATACATTGAAGAAATATCAGACTTTTTAGTACTATTTCTAAAATAAATACATCCCATATCATCTTTAACATTTCTCGAAAGATTACAATACTTATCAGAAGTCAAAAGACTTATCTTTTCTTTTAATACAGTTTGAACATCATTATCATTTGGTTTATCATCTTTATTATCAATGACACTTTTATTAAAATTAAGAAGAAACAGCGATAATATTAACAAAACAACACCAATAATTATAAGCGTTAACCCAATCTTTTTATTTTTTACCTTCATACCATTTCTCCTTAATAATAATTATCAGTACAATTTTGTCTTTCTACAAGAGGACATCTATAAGAATCACAGCAATATGGTTCCTTTTTCTTCTTGTCAGCCCAGCCACACCAACCGCCAACACAACACCAGTGTTCAGTATAAGTTGTACAATTCTGTCCCTTAGTTACTGTTACAGTGTAAGTAGAAGAATTTCCAAAACTATCTTTTGCTACTATCGTAGCACTAGATTTTTGACTTCCATAATTTCCAGAAGCGCCAACACCAGAACCATTATATGTTACAGAACTAACTCCATTTGTATCAGAACAACTCCATGATATTGTTACTCCACCAGAACCACTACCAGATTTTGAAGTTGTACATGTAGGAGCAGTCTTATCGATTTTATAGCTTTGATAATACCAGTTAGAACCATTATTAGGAGTTTGAACTATTTTGTTACCAGCTTTATCAACAACCTGTGTATAAACTGTATAACTACCATCACTACTAAGAGTCACATCATAATAAGCAGCTGTTAAATTATTATAAATATTCAAAATAGAACCATCTTTATAAACATGAATATTGTAGCCAGCTACTCCACTTCCAGAATCGCTAGGTGTTATTCTAATTGTCTTATTAGTGTTATAGTTCCCACCTGCTACACTATAACTTACTGTAGGAGGAACAGAATCACCAACAAGATTAACCGTACAAGTTGCACTATTTCCAGCTTTATCAACTATATAGCCAGTAAACGTTTTTGAAGCGTCACTTGTAAGTAATGTATCAGTCTTATTTCCATGGGCATTACCAAAACCATAAGATCTAACACCACTCTGTGCATATTGACTTGTTGCTGCGCCATCAGAAGCATTACTAAATCTAACTGTTGCACCATTTGTAAATACACCACTAGCAGTTTTATTACCATCGCCGTATATCGTACAACTTGGAGCAACTTTATCTATGTTTGGAATAGAAATAGAAACTGAATTTGACACCATTGAAGCACTATTTCTTAATTTAGCATTTCCATTGTAAATTGTACTAAATATTTTTGTATTTGAATCTTGCCAAGTAGCACCATCATCAAACGAATAACCAGTCGTTTTAATTACTTCATTTTTTGGTATCAATGCTACAGTTACATCTTTATTTGTATAAAGTAAACTTCTATCCCCGACTCTTAACTCTATTCTATCTACATTAAATGTAAGTCCACTAACATCACCAAAATCTATTCTTATATTTGAATATGTACCTGTTGGAATTTCAAACTCTATCATTTTACTTCCTTGAACCAACAGTACTTTCTTTGAATTAGTTTCACTATAAGTTCCATTTGAATAGAACACTTGCCCAGTAACTGTTTGTGGTATAGCATCTTTAAAATATACAACTACTTTATTAACACTTCTATACTCACTAAGGCCAGTAAACGATATAAGAGGATCATTTGATGTTGTAGTAAAACTATTACCATTTTGAGTCATATTTCCTAAACTATAACTTTCTTTATTGGGGAAAATCTGATATCCATATTCAACATCAAACTCTGGTTTTGAGGTTCCTACTCTTACATCAAGAGAACAGATATTTTCGTTTCCAGCATAATCTTTTACATAACCAATAACAGTTGTAGTACCAAGACCTATCTTTATTTCCTTTTCTCTATTGTAATTTCTTTTTTCAACACTTGTACCGATACCATAAGTTAATAAACCACTTCCAACATCAGATGTACTTTTTAATCTTACTTTTACATCACCAGAATACCATCCAGTAGATTCCAAAGTTCCACTTGACACTTCAAGTTCACATGTTGGTAAGTCTTTATCTACATAAACATTTACATCACAACTTTTTGTTGAACCATTCTTGCTAGAAATTAAGATACTCCCAGCCATAGCAGTAGATGTAAATGTTTTTGAAAATTCACTTTTTAAACACTGTACATCAGTGTCATCACATTTTACAGTTATTGTCCTATCTTTATTTGTCCACTCTGATGACTGTCCAGTAATAGCACCACAACTAGGCGCTTTACCAGTATCAACATATGTAACACAAGTAGGATCATCAGTTTGATAACTACTACAATATAAACAAGCTTTATATTCAAACTTAGCATCTCCTAGCCCACTTACTTCTACATAACTTGCATCTTCTCTACAAAAGCCTTCTCCACTTGTGTCCTTAATTCTATCTATATAACCTTTGGAAACAAGTTCACCTAAACCATACAAACTTTTTTCCCCATTATCTGGAATTGAACAATTAAAATCATTATTGGCAATACATTCTGCAATATAAGCCTTTGTGGCTTCTATCATACTTTTTTCCTGTGAAGCATAATTAGTTTCTCTACCACCAGTAATATATCTAGATATGCCAGGAACAATTATTATTGCCACGATTCCAAGTATTATAATAACCGCTATTATTTCAACTAGTGTAAACCCATTTACACGTCTTCTTTTTATCACAATATCAAGCACCTACCTTACTATAATATATTTTAACATTGATACAAGAATTTTACAATTAGTATCACGGAATAAAAAATAATGGACAAAATGACCATTATATAGTATAATTTCATAGTTAGTTCTTTGTTTAATGAAAGGAGAAAATATGTTAAAGAAAACAAACGATACTAAGATTATTATTTTAGGTGGTTTGGGTGAAATAGGTAAAAACATGTATTGTGTAATGCATGGTGATGAAATTATTATTATTGATTCAGGTATTAGTTTTCCAGAAGATAGTCTTCTAGGAATTGATTATGTTCTTCCTGATGTTACTTTTTTAAAACAAAATCAGGATAAAATTAAAGCTTTGATAATAACTCACGGACATGAGGATCATATAGGGGGTATTCCATATTTAGTACAAACTTTGAATATTCCTGCTATATATGCTCCTAATCAAGCTAAGGAACTTATTGCGCTCAAATTACAGGATAAGAATATTAGATATGATAATTTATTTGTATATAATGATCAAACAGTTTTAAAATTTAAAAAAATTACGGTGGAATTTTTTAGAACAACTCACTCTATACCAGATTCTCATGGAATTCTTGTTAAGACTCCAGATGGTAACATTGTTACAACTGGTGACTTTAAATTTGACTTTACTCCAATTGGACCAATGGCAGATTTACACAAAATGGCAAGAATTGGTGAAGAAGGTGTTGACCTTTTAATAAGTGACTCTACAAATGCACTAAATGAAGGAATAAGTATAAGTGAAACAAAAGTTGACAATGCTTTAAATGATATTTTTGATAAATATTCTTCTAATAGAATTATAATAGCAACTTTTGCATCTAACATATATAGATTAAAACACATTGTGGAAACTTGCTATAATCACGGAAGAAAAATTTGTGTATTTGGTAGAAGTATGGAGAACAACATTAAAATATCAATTGAAGGTGGTTATATAAATCACTCAGATATTTTAATTGAACCAGAAGAAGCAAACAATTTAAAGCCAAATGAAGTTACTATTCTATGTACAGGATCACAAGGAGAACCGCTTGCAGCTCTTTCAAGAATTGCCAATGGCACTCATAAACAAATTAAACTAAGACCTGATGACGTAGTAGTATTCTCTTCATCACCTATTCCAGGTAATGCATTATCTATTGGTAATACAATAAACAAACTTTACTTGCAAGGTGTTAAGGTATTCACAAACACTTCCTTAAATGAGATACACACATCTGGACATGCTAATATTGAGGAGTTAAAGCTTATGATTAGGCTTATTAAACCAAAATACTTAATGCCATTCCACGGTGATTACAGAATGCTTAAGAACCATGCCAATATTGGAGTAGAATGTGGCATTCCAAAAGAAAACACTTTCGTTCTTCAAAATGGTGATGTTCTTAACTTAAAGAACCATGTAATAACAAAAGGAAGTCCCGTTGTAACAAGTGATGTTTATGTTGATGGTAACAGACTTGGAGAAATCAATGGTGCAGTCTTAAGGGATAGAAAAATAATGGCCAGTGATGGAATATTAGTAGTAATAGCAAACATCGATATGAAGAATAAAGAATTGCTTATCCATCCTAATATCACTACAAGAGGATTTGTCCTTATAAATGAAAATGAAGCTTTAATTAAGAAGATTGAAACTATGGCTGAAAAAGTCATTACAGAAAAATTAAAAGAACCAAACGTTACTTTTAATGATATGAAAAGTCAAATAACAGCAGAGTTATTTCCTTATATATATGAACTAACAGGAAGGAAACCAATAATTCTGCCAGTAATATTAGACATAAAAAAAGATAGGTAAAAAACTATCTTTTTATTTTGCTTCTTCTTGAGCTCTAGTCTCACGTACAACAGTTACTTTTATAGTACCAGGATATTGCATTGTAGACTCTATTTTTTCTTTTACTTCTCTTGCTATTCTATGAGCACCTAAATCATCAACTTCCTCTGGTTTAACAATTACTCTCAATTCTCTACCTGCCTGAACAGCATAAGTTTTATCTACACCATCTATATCTTTAGCAACATTTTCAAGTTGTTCTAATCTCTTAATATAGTTTTCAAGTGAATCGTTTCTTGCACCAGGACGTGATGCAGAAAGTGCATCTGCAATAGCCACAATTATAGCAATTGTAGACTCAGCTTCAACATCACCATGATGTGATGCTATAGAGTTAATAACTACTTCATTTTCGCCAAATTTCTTAGCTATATCAACACCTATTTCAACGTGACTTCCTTCAACTTCATGATCTATTGCTTTACCTATATCATGTAATAACCCCGCTCTTTTAGCAAGCATAACATTTTCACCAAGTTCACTAGCAAGAAGTCCAGATAACTCAGCAACCTCAATAGAATGTTGCAAAGCATTTTGACCATAACTTGTTCTAAAATGAAGTTTACCAATTATTTCAATTAGTGCTGGGTCAACTTTAGTAATACCAAGTTCAAATAAAGCATCATTACCATATTCGATAATTTTTTGTTTCATTTCTTTACTTACTTTATCATAAAGCTCTTCTATTCTAGTAGGATGAATTCTACCATCTTTTAAAAGTGCTTCCAAAGTAACTCTAGCAATTTCTCTTCTTAAAGGATCAAAACTAGATAACACTACAGCTTCTGGTGTATCATCTATTATTAAATCAACACCTGTTATAGCTTCAATTGTTCTAATATTTCTTCCTTCTCTACCAATGATTCTTCCCTTTAATTCATCATCTGGAAGAGACACAACTGTAACAGTTTGTTCATTAGCAATATCAGCAGCATATCTTTGCATTGATATAGCTAACAAGTTCTTAGCTTTTTTATCAGCTTCTAGTTTTGCTTCATCTTCTCTTTCTTTAATGTAAGCAGTTATTTCTTTAGTCATTGTTTCTTCGACTTTTTTCATAACTTGCTTTCTAGCATCTTCTTTAGAAAGCTTTGCTATTTTTGTCAATTGTTCTAATTCATTTTGTTTCATCTCTTCTATTTTTGCATATTCTGCCTGGATATCTTTTTGAGATTCTAAAACGTTTTTCTCTTTTTCTTCCAAAGAAAGTTCTCTCTTTTGGAACAACTCATCACGCTTATCCATATTATTTTCTCTTTGGATAAGTCTATCTTCTGATACCTTAAGTTCTTCTTTCTTTTCTTTTATTTCTTTTTCTGTTTCAAGTTTTAATTTGTGTATTTCTTCTTTTGTTTCAAACAAAGAATCGCGTTTATTTTTCTCTGCTTCTTTTTTAGCAGTTTCAATAATCTCTTCAGCTTTTTTTGAAGAATTATTTATTTTTGTATTTATAACATAATAACTAATCAAAAAACCTGTTGATATACCAACCACAACTAGCAAAATAGAGAATAATATTTCCATATATACCTCCTTCTGCTATATGTACTATTAAACAAATAGTTAATATTACAATTCTATTGTATTGTTTTTTGAGCTTGTTGTCAAAAGATTTTGTCCACAATCAAAAAGCGAAAAAGAAAAAAGCCTGTAAAATAGGCTTTTATTTAATGTATATTTACACTTTTATTTTGTTTTAGTTTTTTTATTAGAAATTCCATAAAACTCTCTAGTTTTATCTTCTATCTCTTTACACAAGTCTTTCTTTTCTTTCAATAAAAGCTTTGCATTTTCTTTACCTTGACCAATTTTTTCACCATTATATGCAAACCAAGCACCACTTTTTTCTATAATATTTGCATTGACTGCTAAATCAATTAACTCACCTTCATGTGATACACCTTCGCCATACATAATGTCAACTGTAGCAGTTTTAAATGGAGGAGCAACTTTGTTCTTTACAACTTTTACATTAGTCTTATTACCTACTAAGCCATCACCCATTTTGATTGCTTCACCTTTTCTAACTTCAAGTCTAATTGTAGAATAAAATTTAAGTGCTCTACCACCTGGAGTAGTTTCAGGATTTCCAAACATAACTCCAACTTTTTCACGTAATTGGTTAATAAATATAGCGATTGTCTTTGTTTTGTTAATAATGCCAGATAATTTTCTAAGTGCTTGACTCATAAGTCTTGCTTGAAGTCCGACATGAGAATCTCCCATTTCACCATCAATTTCTGCTTGCGGTACAAGTGCTGCTACTGAATCTATTACAATAATACTAACTGCTTCACTTCTAACTAAGGCTTCACAAATTTCAAGAGCTTGTTCACCAGTATCTGGTTGTGATAATAATAATTCATTGATATTAACACCTAAATTCTTAGCGTAAGTAGGATCAAGTGCATGTTCTGCATCAATAAATGCTGCTCTTCCACCATTTTTTTGAACTTCTGCAATCGCGTGTAATGCAAAAGTTGTCTTACCACTTGACTCAGGTCCATATATTTCAATTATTCTTCCCTTAGGATAACCACCAACACCAAGAGCTATATCCAAAGCAAGAGAACCACTTGGGCAAACATCAACTTCCATATGTTTACTTTCACCAAGCATCATGATTGAACCTTTACCAAATTGTTTTTCAATATCATTTAAAACTTGTTCTAAAGTCTTATCCTTATCAACTTTATTCATATATTACCTCCGTCTTTTCTAACTAAAATGATACACTATAGAAAATGAAATTGCAATTGCCAAATTTTACTGTAAAATCATTTTCCAAGTAATATAATGATACGAATAAAAAGAAAAAATTCCTAAAAAAAAGAACTTTCGTTCTTACTTTTCATCAATTATAAGTTTTTTGTTTATGTTATAGTACTGTATCATAGATACTATAGACATTATTGTAGCAAAATATAAGAAACAATCTGCTACATTTAATCCAACTAACTCAAATGGTAAATTATTAAAGAAAACAAGTGTAGTTCCAATCATCAAAGTAGCTGTTTTTAATTTACCACTACTAATTGCTGCAACAACCTTTCCTTTACCTGCAGCTTCCATCTTAATTGCATTAACAATAATATCTCTTACAACAACTACAACAGGAATTATTGCATCTATTCTATTTAATGATGCCAAAATAATTAACACTGAATTAACAAGAATCTTATCAGCAATAGCATCTAACATCTTACCAGTATTAGTAATTAGTCCTCTTTTTCTAGCAATATAGCCATCCAAATAATCAGTAAAACTAGCAACTACAAAAATAATACCAGCAATTACAAATTGTAAGCTTAAACCATCATAAACATTTGGAAAGCTAATACCAACTTGATCAAATGGAAAACACAATAAAATTATCAAAATAATAGATAATACAATTCTTGTTACAGTAAGCTTAGTAGGCAAGTTCACAAAGTTCACCTTCTCTTCCTAATCCCAAAAGTTCATTAGTTCTTATTTCCTCTTTTGGTCTCAAAATATTAAAAATTAACAAAATTAACATAATAAACAAGAAAAATCCAAGAACAACATAAAGTATCGGTTTAACATTTAGTTTTTTTTGTTTAACTATAGTGTACGGCGATGACATTTTCTTAACAGTTTCCTCTTTACCTTTATTCTTTTCTTTTTCAACAGCCAAAATATCTGAAAGGGAAATCTTAGATGTATGTTCAAATAAAAAGTCATTAAACTCATCAGCAATTTCCTCAGGATCAAGTCCCAAAAACTTTGCATAAGCTTTGATTTTATCCTTCATACCAAGCACATCTCTAAATGCCCTTACATTTCCTTCTTCAAGATTTTCTAAAAGAAAACTATCAATTTCCAAATCATCAGATGCTTCCTCAATGCTAACACCATTGCTCTCTCTTACTTCTTTTAAATATTCTCCAAGTTCTTTCACAAAAATACCTCAAAGGAATACTCCAAAATATTGGAAACTTAATTATAATTCCTCTTTCTTAAAAATTAAAAATAACATTTCATAAGCCATGTTCTGTTCCTATTTCTAGGCAGCAAACATTTATCTACTAGTTACCTAGTCCCTAACTCAGTTCAATTCCTTCGTTAAAGCTCCTCTACCAAATTTGAGTTTCTCACTCGCGGGGTTTATCACGTTCCACTTCCACCGTTTCCAGTTTCATCGTCACTTTGACACTTTATGGCTACAATAACCATACCAAAGGTTTAGGTTACTTCGCCGCCGTTAACATCATATGTTACCTAGAGTTATTTTTTCCTCTAGCACGAACACTACAGTCATCGCAGGCTGTGTGAGCATGGACTTTCCTCTATATCACAAGGATATAGCGTTTGCCAAAATATTATTCATCTTTTCCATATACAATTTTTTCAAGTTGAGATAATCTTCTTATAACATCTACATTAGAAATGTTCTTCGTATTATCATCAGTATCTGATTCTTTAGCAATTTCGATACTTGTCTTCAAATTACGAATCTCCTGTTTAAGGTTCATTATCTCATCTAAGAGTTCCTCTTTTTCTTTATCATATTCCTTAATTATCTTAAAGAACTCCTCATAATCACCAATAATAAGGTCTAGATATTGATCAACTTCTTTAAGCCTGTATCCCCTAGTATCAATTTTAAACTCTTTTTCAAGTATATCCTTAGGAGATAAATTAAATCTTTCTTGATACATCTTATCACCAATCCCTTACGATAATATTATCTAATAAAAGTCTCTCTTTGTCAATTATATTTACTTTACAGAACAACATATGCAAATATTAAACATACTACGTAAGTTGCTTTATATTATACATATTTATTATTTATCTGGTCAAGCTCATTTTTAGTGTAAAACCATCTTTGCAAAATTTTAGTAATTTTAATATTATAATCCATTTTATTAAGCACCAAGACTAGTTCTTCATCTCTCATATTTCTTACCTTTCTTAATACTACACCTAAAATATAACATATTATTAGAAAAAATCTACTTATTCGACAAAACTAGTGTTTTTTCCCTAATAATTTATTTACTTCAAGTAGTTTATTTTATTATCTAAAATTGTAGAAAAAATAATAATTGTATAGTATAATTTAAGAGAGTATAATAAATATACTTAAAAGGTGATTAGATGAACTACCCAAAAGGAACAAAAATAAATAATAATCAGACCATCATAAAATATGGCAACCGTGGAATGAATCTCGAAGAAGATATAAATCTTACAAATGAATATTATATAAAAAAGAGAAAAGCATATATATATAAAAAACCAACACCAATAAAAGTAACTAAAATTGATTATAAAAAAAATAGTGTTGTAATAAAAGAAGGATTCTTTGAAGAACCTTCTACAACAGACTACAACGGGCTATATAATGGATTATATATTGATTTTGAAGCTAAGGAAACGAACAATAAAACATCATTTCCTCTTGCAAATATTCATAAACATCAAATAGAACATATAAGAAATGTAATTAACAACAAAGGAATTGGTTTCTTAATAGTAAGATTTAATACATTAGGTAAAAACTTTATATTACTTGGAAAAGATTTGATAGACTTTATTGATGACAACGAAAGAAAATCAATACCGTTTGATTATTTTAAAGAAAAAGGATATGAAATAGCAATGGGATATATACCTAGGCTAGATTATTTGAAAGTACTTGATTTAATCCTAAAAGGAGGAGATAGTAATGAAAGCTAAGAAAAATAAAGTAAAAGTAAAAAAAAGTGTCAGAAATTTTGGAATATTTATGGGTGTCATAACAATATTAGGTTTAATATTTATGAACTTTATGTTTACATTAGTTCTAGACTTAGGAATTATGTTAATAATATGGTTATCCAAATGTTTTGATAAAAGCAAGAAGAAAAAATGGGTACGAATTTTAATAAATTGTGTAGCAGTATTCATCTTATTATGTGCCATTGGAGGAGTTGGTGTTACTGCATGGTTCTTGGATTATGTCGTTAAACATGCACCAGAATTTAATGAAGATGCGCTAACAATGACACAAACAACTATCGTTTATGATAGTAATGGTGTAGAATATGCAGAACTTGGTAATGAAAAGCGTGAAATAATTAAGTACAATCAAATAAGTGATGTTTTAGTAGATGCACTTATTGCAACAGAAGATTCAAGATTCTTTCAACATAACGGTTTTGATGCACCAAGATTTTTAATTGCATCAATTAAGCAAGCATTAGGAAATAAAAATGCTGGTGGAGCATCTACCCTAACAATGCAAGTTGCAAAAAACAGTTATAATAAAGAAAGTGCAAACGTTACAAAAGGATTCAAAGGTATAGTTCGTAAATTCACGGATATATACATGGCTGTATACAAAATAGAAAAGAATTATTCAAAAGAAGAAATAATAGAGTTTTATGTAAATAACCACTTTTTAGGAAACAATGCTTACGGTGTTGAACAAGCATCACAAACGTATTTTGGAAAACATGCTTCTGAAATAAATCTTTCTGAAGCTGCATTATTAGTAGGACTATTCCAAGCACCTACTTCTAATAATCCATTTAAGTATCCAGACAAAGCAACAGAAAGACGTGCCGAAGTATTAAATTTAATGTATAGACATGGTTATATTACTGAAGAAGAAAAAAATGCCGCAAATGCAATACCAGTTTCTTCCCTACTAACAGCAAGTAAAACAGAACAAGAATTCTATTCATACTTAAACACTGTTGTAGAAGAAGCAATTGAAACATACGGAGTAAATCCACATACAACTTCCCTATTAGTATATACAAATATGAATAGAGAATATCAAAAAGTTATAGATGATGTACTTAGTGGCAAAACCTACACTTGGGATAATCCAGTTGTGCAAGCAGGTGTCATCGTAACAGATATACACTCAGGAAAAATACTAGCAGTTGGAGCAGGAAGAAATCAAGATGGTTATAACACACATAACTATGCAACAAGTTCAACAAGACAAATAGGATCAACAGCTAAACCAATTTTTGATTATGGACCTGGTATGGAATATAATAACTGGTCAACATATAAATTGTTTGATGATTCAAAATATTACTATACAAGTGGTCAGGAAATAAGAAACTCAGATAGAAGTTATATGGGTGTAATAACTCTTAGAAAAGCACTTGCAGAATCAAGAAATATTCCAGCGTTAAAAGCCTTCCAACAAGTTGATAATAAAAAAATATATGAGTTTGCAACATCACTTGGAATTACACTAGATAAAGAAGCAAAGAAAACCGGAAAATTATATGAAGCTTATTCATTAGGATCATTTAATGCTACTAACCCACTTGAAATGGCTGGAGCATATGCAGCATTTGGAAACGGTGGCTACTATTACAAACCTTATACAATTAGTAAAATAGTATTTAGAGATACAGGTGAATCAGTAGAATATGAATCAGAAAAGAAACAAGTAATGAGTGATTCAACAGCATTCATGATGACAGATGTACTAAAAAGTGCTGTTAACGAAGGTTTATCTAGCGTTGCAAAAATAAACGGTGTAAACATAGCAGCAAAAACAGGAACAACAAACTATGATGCATCAACTATATATAACTTTGGTCTTCCAAATTCAGCAATAAATGATGCCTGGGTAGTTGGATATGATCCACATGTTTGTATAAGCTTATGGTATGGATATGAACCTATCAGTAGAGAATACTGGACAACAGCATTAACAGCATGGAAAAACAGAAAAGGATTATGGAATGCAATTGGTGGAAAGATATTCCAAAAAGACGGTTCAGATTTCCAAATGCCAAACAGTGTAGTTAAAGTTGGTGTAGAGCTATCATCTGATGTTGATGCAGAACCAAAATTACCAAGTGAATATACACCAGCTGACAAAATAGTATATGAATACTTCAAAAAAGGAACAGAACCAACAGAGGTTTCAACAGCATACCAACCGCTTCCAAATCCAAGCTCACTTTCAGCAAGTTACAATGCTTCAACATTAACGGTTAACCTTTCGTGGGATGCTGCAACAGTAACAGATCCTATGACAAGTTATGGTGATTTAGGTTACAGAGTATATAAAGATGGAACTCTACTAGGATTTACAAAAGACACAACATTTGAAGTCCTTGATACTAGAAATCCAAATGGAACATATAAAGTTGTAACAAGTTACAGAGACAATGAATCAATAAACAGCCCAGGAATAACATATAAATTAGTATATGATGACCCCAATGATTACAAACTTGAACTACTAGTACCAAAAGAAAAAACTTATAAGGTCGGAGACAAACTTGAAAGTTATGATACTAATGTCGGTATTGGAGATGTAAAACTAACAGTAAATGGGAAAACAGTAACACCAACAGTAAATGTTAAAATAGAAAATAAAGACAATGATAATATTGCTAACATAACTACAACTGAAGAAAATACCTTCACAATAACATACACAGTTAGCTATGAAGCATATATAAAAACAATAACAAGAACAATAAAAATTATAAAAAATGAAAAAGATGCTTAAAATTAAGCATCTTTTTCTTATAAAATAAATTCACTTAAAAGCATAATAAAAAGACCAATAAACATCCATATCAAAAGAGTTCCCCACTTTTTATATTTAAACCCTTCTGGTAAAAGTTCACAAAATGCAATATAAATCATAATACCTGCTGTGACACAAAATAAAAATGAGAAGAAGTAATCATTTACAAAACGAAACAAAAATAAATAAGAAAGTAAAGCACCGAGAAGTTCAGAAAAACCAGCAATAAAAGTATAAAGAAAAGCTTTCTTTTTATTACCACTACCATAATAAAGTGGAACAAATATACTTATGCCCTCTGGTATATTATGAAGTGCTATCGCAAAAGATAAAGAAAGACCAATTTTCACATCTTTTGTAGTAGTCATAAAAGTTATAATACCTTCAGGAATATTGTGAATAATAAGAGCAATTACCGATATTATTCCTACTTTATATAGTGAGTTTTCTTCTTTTAATAAACTATTTAAAAATTTTATAAACATAAAGCCAAATATTATAAATATTAAAGAAACTAAAATAGAAGTAAAAACACCATAATAAGAAAATATGTATTTAACACCACTTGGAATTAAGTCAAATATTGAAATATATATCATAATACCAGCAGAAAAAACAAGGCTACAAGAAATTAGTCGCTCTCTATTTTTTTTATCCACAAAAACTGTGAATATTCCAAGTAAAGTTGACAATCCCGCTATAGTAGTTATTAAAAAACTAAGCAATACATTCTTCATATTATCACCATTTAATTATATGAAGAAAAAAAGAACAATATAAAAAATTATGCAAAAAGTAGCATAATTATTTACTATTATTACATATATGTTTTAACCTACACCCATCACAGAAAGGATTTATTGATTTACAATAATATCTACCAAAAAGAACCATTTGATGATGCCTTCTAGACCAAACACTCTTATCAAACTTCTTCATAAGCTTCTTTTCTATTTTTAAAACATCATCAGTTTCCTTAGCAAGACCAAGCCTTTTACTAACTCTAGAAACATGCGTATCAACCGCAATAGCAGGATAATCAAATAAGTTACTAAGGATAACATTAGCACACTTTCTGCCTACACCAGGAAGGCTTTCTAAGGCTTTTCTATCATTTGGCACTACCCCATCATATTTAGTTAAAAGTTCATTTGCAATTTCTTTAACAAACATAGCCTTTTTATTATAAGTACCAACTCTTTTAATAATTCTCTTTATATCTTCAATATCACCACTTGCAAGCAGTTCTAAAGAATTATATTTTTCAAATAAAACACTAGTAACAGAATTAACCATTTTATCAGTAGCTCTAGCACTAAGCATTACAGCAATTACAAGCTCATAATCCTTATTATAATTAAGTTCACATTTGGGATTAGGGAAAAGACTATCTAAATAGTCCTCTATCTCTTTAATCATTAGAATCTTCCATCCAGTCATAGTCAAACAAATCTAATTTTTTAGGAGTATCATTATTCTCATCTTTCTTACGAAAATCCTTACGGCTTTTCTCTACATCTTCCCTATTTTTAATACCTTTCTTTGACCATTCATAAAGTATTTTATCAATATATCTTAAATTAGCTACACCACTGTAAACTGACTCTTTTATTGCTTCTCTAATTATTTCATCACTATAATTTCTTTCTTTCCAAGCTTTAACTATTTCATACTCCATAGGAGTTAAAGTTTTACCAAGTTCTCTTTCTAAAATTTCAAAAATATTCTTAGGAGTTACTTCCTTTGATTTATTCAAAGCTTCCACTAATTCCATAGATACCTTATCATAGAACAACTCCAAAGAAATATACTCTTCCATAATATTATTCTCATTAGTAACTATTTTTAACTCAATAAGTTTCTTAGTTTGAAGAATAGAAATAAATTCCATTACTTTTTTTATATCAACATTAAATTCTTCAGCAAGATGTTTTGCATCAAAAATAAACTCATCACCATTAGTAGTTAAATACATAAGGAAGAAAAAAGCTTCAAAATCAATTCCTAATTTAGGAAATATTTTATATATATACATAGGTATAACAATATTTTTTCCCTTAATTAACTCTACTATCTTGTCATATTTCATAAAAATCCCCCTAACTATAGTTTTCTAACAAATAACTCTTAATTTCTTCATTATTATTATTTAGTTTACCATCCAAAATTTTTACTACTAAATCATTATAAATATCCTTAAAATAAGGCCCTGCCTTTCTATTTAATAAAGTCATTATATCATTACTTGTAATATCAATTGATTTTCTAGAAGTAATTGGCAACATATCATATTTTTTAGCAACAAGGCTTCTATCCATTCCTAAAATATCTGCTGCTACCTGATTTACATATAATCCATATTGATATAATGAATAATTATTTACACCATTTTTTAAGACATATCTAATATCTTTTATAATTCCTTTTTCATTAGAAGTAAATTCATATTTAGGTGATACTGACAAAGTTGCCCAAATACCTAACAAATCACAGTTTAATTTTACATCTTTTAAATTATAAATTTCAAGTACTTCATCAAGTCCTAGTTCTATTAGTAAATCAATTCCATATTTTGCATTACTACTAGAAAAAATCTTGTCCAACTCTTGTTTTTTACGATTGTAAGATAAATTCCTTAAAGAACCCTTAGTCTCTTTTATAGCACTTTTTACTTCATCACTAAGTTTAAAGTTTAAAATGGTTGCAAACCTAATTGCTCTTAATATACGTAAAGAATCTTGTTTAAATTTGAAAAGGCTATCACCAACAGTATTTATTATTCTATTGTCAATGTCTTCCCTACCGTTAAGTAAATCAATAATATTTCCATTTTTATCAATACACAAAGTATTCATTCGAAAATCTCTTCGCATTAAGTCATCTAAAAGATTATCAATATATTCAATTTCAACAGGTTTTCTATTATTTAGATATCTAATTTCTTTTCTAAAAGTTGTTATTTCAAACCTATAATTTTTAATATACAAAGTAACTGCACCATATTCCTCATTAGGTAGTACTGTATCCTTAAATATGCTCATAATTTCTTGTGGTGTTGCATTAGTAGCAATATCAACATCAAGTGTCTTAATACCTAATATTCTATCCCTAACATAACCTCCTACTATATATGCCATAAATCCCTTGTTTTCGAACTTTTTCAGTACCTTTAATGATGTTTCAAACATAAATATATCACCTCTATAATTATACCATAAAGCATGTAAAGTAGCAAAAAAAAAGAAAGATATACTTTCTTTCAAAACAATATTAGTTAACTGCGTCTTTAAGAGCTGTTCCAGCTTTAAATGTTACAGCATTTCTTGCAGCAATTTTAACTTTTTCTCCTGTTTGAGGATTACGTCCTTCTCTTGCTTCTCTCTTAGATACTGCAAAAGTTCCAAATCCTGCTACTGGTACTTTTTCACCTTTTGCAAGTGCTTCAGTAACTGTTTCAAATACAGCTTCAAGAGCACGAGTTGCATCAGCTTTTGTTAAACCAGCTTTTTCTGCTACTAATTCTACTAATTCTGCTTTTTTCATTATTATTACCTCCATTATTTAAGCACTATATGCTTACATATACAAAATATCATAAAATACAGGTAAAATCAACGATTTATGCTTATTTTTACGGTATATTTACATTTTTTTATATCACTATTGCAATTAAATTATTTGATCCTTTATTTACTATCTTAGTTAAAGTTTGACTAAGCTTATATCTAATGTTATCAGGCATTAAAGAAATCTTAGATTGAATACCCTCCTGAACAATAACATCAAGGCTTCTACCAAAAATTTCACTCTTCCAAATGTTCTGTGGATCAGTGTCATAATCTTTCATTAGATAATCAATTAACTCTTTACTTTGAACTTCACTTCCAATAATAGGTTCAAATGTTGAATTTACATCAACTCTAATCATATGTATTGAAGGAGCAACAGCTTTAAGCTTAATACCATATCTGCCACCCTGTTTAATAATTTCTGGAGTGTCAAGTTTCATGTCTTTTAATGTAGGAGATGCAACACCATATCCAGTCTGTTTTACCATTTTAAGTGCATATTTAATTTGGTCATATTCAGTTTTAGCTTCATTAAATTCTTGGAATAATGACAATAGTTCTGCCTTATTTTTTACGTCAATCTTAATTATATCCTTAAGTACATCATTGTAAAGTTCACCAGGAGCTTCAAGATTTATTGTGACAATGCCTGTTGAAGGATCAACATCTGATAAATATGCTTTTGATATATTATCATTATTCAAGAATCCCTTAGTAATATTTTCTATATCTTTAAGTTTATCTACTTCACAAACACTTTCTCTAATTGATGCAATATAACTTTTCTTAACTTCATTATTTGGACTAAGAATTGCAATCCATTCAGGCATATTAACTTTAACTTCAAGTATTGGGAACTCATATAAAGCCTCTTTGAGTATCATATAAATATCTTTTTCATTCATTGTATCAACATTCATTGGTATAACCGGCACATTATGTTCTGCTTTCAAATTTTCAGCAAGACGTTCTGTTTCCGGCAACATTGGATGTGTAGAATTCAAAATAACAATAAATGGTTTACCTATCTCTTTTAACTCGCTGATTACTCTATTTTCAGCTTCTATATAATCTGCTCTATCAAACTCCCCAATAGAGCCATCTGTTGCAATAACAATACCAATAGTAGAATGTTCCTTAATTACCTTTTCTGTGCCAAGTTCAGCAGCTTCGATAAAAGGAATTGCATCATCATACCAAGGACATTTAACCATCCTAGGACCATTTTCATCTTCAGCACCCTTAGCATTTTTAATTAAATAACCAACACAGTCAATAAGTCTTATATTACAATCAAAATCATCTATGTTGACTTTAGCAGCAGTATTAGGAACAAACTTTGGCTCAATCGTCATAATTGTTTTACCACTAGCACTCTGTGGTATTTCATCAAGAGCTCTCTTTCGTTCATATTCATCCTTAATATTAGGTACAACCAAAGTTTCAATTACTTTTTTAATAAATGTACTTTTACCAGTTCTTACAGCACCAACAACACCTAAATATATATCACCACCAGTTCGACTAGCAATATTCTTGATAATTTCTTCTTTATCCATATATACCCCTTCCTTAACTATTCAGTTAATTCTATGAGTGTATAAATAAAATATTCAAAAAAAGCTAACTATTTTTCATAGTTAGCAATTAACCTATTTTATATTACTTTCCTTAATTGTATACTCATATACACATTTCTCATCTATAAGTATAAAATGAGAAACTCTAGCATCTTTATCCTCGTGGAACAATATTGGTTTATCAACATTATCTCTAGCATCTAATAGTTCAATAAATGATTTAACAGTAATAATATTTTTATCGCCAAAATCAGTTTTAATATCAGATGTTTCAACAATATATCTATCGTATTGTTTTAAAATGTTATTTTTTAACTTTGTATATCCTGTTTCGTTAGCATGTTCTTTTCTTTCTTTTAAGAATACTACATATACTATTGAAACAATTATAAGTACAACACCAGTTGCAATATAGATATAGTTATTAGCATTAAGACTACCATATTCTACAAACTGTTTACTGTTATTGATTGAGTTATAGTCAAAGTTAATGTTAAGTGTTTGTTCAGAAAGTGGGATAGATAATACTAGGTCATTTTGAGAAGTAAATGCTGATCCTTCCATCTTATCGCTATTTGCTGTTGAATCAATATGCATTGTAACTAACAATTTACTACTTACACTAAGTGCATATTCCCTTTTATATTTATTAACTATAGCATTATATTCATCATACTTAATGTCAACTGATTCATATATTTCATTATTTGTTTTGACATTCTTTACTGTCTCATCCTTTAATTTTACAGGCATTACATATAGAACTTTACTATCTTCACCACGTTCAGTAATAAGTAATTTAGCATCTACTGTATATTTTGTATTTATTTGTGATTCATTACTACTAGTTAATCTGTAAGTAAAATCAACATGTATATAATCAATCAAGCTAGCAATAAATGACATATGTTCACTTTTAGATATAAATGGTTCAGAATAATAATCATTTTTTTTCAAATATACCTTATAATCTGCTTCACCACTTTCATTAAATGTAATATTGTTCTTATCAGTTTTCATAAATCCAAGAACTACTAAGAACAATCCACTTAAAATAACTAAAGCAACAATAATAATCTTAGCTACCATACTGCCAGTATTTTTAAGTTTAACGTTATTATTTTTGACTTTAACCTTCTTATTTTCCACTTTTTATTCCTCCTATTTTACTAATTTATTTACCCAAATTGTTGGATAACCCAAATATTTAACTTTTGCTTTTACAGTACCAATTATATCTTCTTCATATATATCGTACCAGTCCTCAGCATCGTTGGCGTCACCTTTGGTTCTGAAAACATACTCATTATCTACTTTGTTTTTCTCAGTAATACGGTGAACAACAACTTTTGTTTCTTTGTTGTAAACTAGTATATCACCCACTTCTAAGCTCTCATAATCTTTAGTTTTTCTAACTATAACTATGTCACCAACGCCAAGATTAGGTATCATTGAACCTGAACCAATGGTAACAGCATAATAAGTAAATAGTCCAGATGTTAAGTATACTGTTACTACAAGTATTACAACTGAAACTGAAAATACTATTCTCTTAGCAAGATGATTACTCCTTGCTTTTTCAAGTTGTCTTTCTTTATTACCGCTTACTTCTCCATACAAAGAATGTAAAAGTAAAAGTGGGAACACAATTCTAAAAATTACATCAATATAAGTATTTATATTAGGAACAATAGGTACAACATAAATAGGCATTTTCATAACAACCTGATAAGTTATTGCTGAAGTATATCCACCTTTCATAACAAGATATGTCAACATAACATTCTCAGCTGCTAATGGGAAAAAGGATACTTCCAAAAACTTAACTAAGTCTGAAACATTAGTTAAATCATACTTATATAGAACTGTTGAAGTATCTACCAAAATAAATAACACAATAGATAACAGAATCAAAAGACCATTTCTCTCACCTTTTGTACTTATTTCATATCTTAGCAACTCTTTTGCAAAAATAAACACAAGCACCGGAGTTACATTTCGCAAAAAAGTAACTAAACTTAAACCATATGGACTTCTTAAGAATTCAAAAAAGATACCTAAAATATATGTTAATATGTAATAACTTATTACATAAATAAGAGTTGTCATTAGCAAATCTCGTTTTAATTTTAAATTATCTTTTTCAAAGCCTACCATTAAGTATAAAAGTGCTAATGCAATTGCTAATACAGTTGCAATTAAATATTGATTAGAATTTTTTAATACAAAAATATTGAAAATAAATGTTAAAATCAAAATGATCTCAACTGTCAAAATCTTTTTCTCGCTCTTTTTCACACAATCACCCTTTTCAACATTTCCCTATTAAAAAATAATGTGATTTTAGTTGGGGAAACCCCCAACTAAAATCTTTAAATCATCATAAATTATGCTTGTACATAGTTAATAGATGCATTTAATCCTGTAATAGTAACAGTTTCTGTTGGTAATGTAGAACTTTCTGCTGTTGAATCATATTCAACAGTAATTAACATCCATTTAGTTTCTCCAGCTGCTAAAGTATCATCTGCTGAAGGTACAGCACCAGCTGTTCCAGTGTTACTGTCAGTATAAGTGAAGCTATATTTAACGTTTGCACAGAAAGCTTCTGTTGAGCATACTGGAGCTCCAGGTACAACTGAACCAATTTTAGCATCAAATGATCCAGCATTTGTTACTTGGAAATAATAAGATACTTTATCTCCTGGTTTTGCAAGAGTTACTTTATAATCTTTAATAGTAGTAGCACTTACAGTTGGATCTGTACTTTGTGCGCTTCCTACTTTATCTACTTTTAAAGAACTATCAACAAATTTGACATCCCAAGTTTGTCCTCCTGTAACCTCTGCAGTACCATTGATTTCTAGCTTAGTTTGTAGAGCTGCGAAACCAATTGATAAACCTACTACAGCAAGAACTAAAGCTATTACTGCAATAATTTTTCCACCATTATCTCTGTTTTCCATTTTTTTCTCCTTTTCCTTTTACTAATCTTGTACATATGTTATAGGTATTGACAAATTAGATATTTTTACATCATCTGTAGGTAATTCAGTAGCTGTGTCCATGTATTCTATCTTAAGTGTCATATTCTTTGTTTCGCCAGCAGCTAAAGTATCGTTCTGACTAACAGCAATTCCACTATCTGTATAAGTTAGTGTATATGCTATATATCCACATACTTTAGAAGCATCACTTGTAGCATTTGTTCCATTACCAGTACAAGTTGGCGTTGGAATTGAAATACTACCTATCTTAGCATCAATAGAACCTGCATTAGTAGCATCAAACTTATATGAAATAGAATTTCCAGGAGAACTTAAACTTACAACAAACTTTTCAATTTTTGTTCTTGAAAAAGTTGGTGCAACGTCCTCATATACATCTGTCGAATTACCAACAATCACAGCATCAGACAGATTAGCAAATCCTACATCCCAAGATGATGCTTCAACTTCTGCAGAACCACTAATAACTAATTTAGTATTAAGTGTCGCAAAACCTATGGAAAGGCACATTACCATAAATAGCAATGTCATTAGTGTCATTGTCTTACTATCGAATCTTCTTCTCATATTTACACTCCTTAATATTGAACATAAATAACAGTTGCTGTAATACCATTAACTTTAACGGAATTTTTAGGTAAAGATTCACCTAAATATCCAATTTTTAATGAAAGATCCTGAATATCACCAGCATAAAGAACATCATCAACATCTACATACCTACCATCTGAGTAACTCAAACGGAATTCAAGGTTATTACAAACAAGTTCTGCATCAGCTTTAGCATTTTCACCAGTTCCTTCACACTTAGGCAAAGAATAAGTGATATCTGCCACTCTAGCATTAAATACTCCCTTGTTATCAACCCTAAACTTGTAAGTTATGGAATCTTTCGGTTTATTAAACAAAACTGAAAAATTTTCCATAGTAGTGCTATTACCAGAAGTATATGGCCTTTGTATTTCTTTTGTAGCACCATCGACGATTACGTCAGATATTTCTCCAAAAGCAACACTCCATTCTTTCGAATCTACATAACCAGTATTTCTAAGTTTAATTTTAGATGACATTACTAAGTAGCATAAACTTAATGTTATTATAGTCAATAAGACAGCAAGTATAGACAAAGTATAAGTCAACTCAACATTTTTATTCCTTACAATGATATCACCTTCCATAGTTATAAAACAACCGCCAGTTATTTTATACAATATAATTGTAAACATAAAATTATTTTTTTTCAAGTATAATATTAAAAAAGTAACTTTTTTTTAAGTTACTTTTGTACAATATCTAAAATAAGATTTAATTTACAGTGAACAGGTAAAACACCATTGTCTGTATTTTCAACATTGTATGTTGCAATTAAAGAAAAATTTTTGCTTTCGCCACTCTTAATTACATCTTCGGCATTTACATTTTCAAGAGAAAATTTAACATAATTATTATCAGGTACAAGCATAATACTTCCAATTTTTGCATCTATAGTACCATTATTTTGAACATTTACATTATATTTAACTTTATCGTTAGTATCTCTCAATATTACTTCAAAAGTTGCAACAGAATTATTTTCAATATTATTATTTATATCAAGACCAGTACCATCTATTGAAATATTTCCAATGGAATTAAAACCGACATTCCACTTTTCCGTTTTCACATCTGCCATATTTCTAAATTGAATAGATAGAAGTGTATATCCAACAGACAAAATTAAAATGGCAATTAAAAGAAACATAATCATTACATCTTTTTTATCATTCTTCTTCATAAAGTCCTCCTATTGTTTAGTTTAATATAGAGGAAAAAAGATGTCAATTACTTAAAACATAGTATCAACATCTTTAGGAACTTTATCATTCATAATAGCATTTACAATTTTTTTCTTTTTTTCACTACTGACATCTCTACCAGTGAGATTAGAAATATCGTCCACTATCTCATTTAAAACCTTTTCATCCTTCATATTTGAATCTTGTAGTTTTTTAGCAAGAGATAATATAGTATTTTTATCTACCTTTGTTTTACTTTCCACCTTTTTAAAAAAAGAATCACCAAACATAAAAAACCTCCTACATAATTATATGTAAAAGGTTCATTTTTGTTATTTCTCACCTAGTTTTTTTCTACACTTATCGATTTTCTTACGAAATTCTTCAGACTGTTTTAAATAATATTCAGTTGTTACTCGCTTGTTTTTAAAATTTTCATTTAACATTTCTTGAGATTTCAAAAGTCCTTTTAAAACCTCTTCAGTATTTTGGTTTGTTTCATTTTTACCAAATGGCCACCACATAAAAATCCTTCTTTCTACGCTTTATTTTTAAATTGTAATACAATTGGAGTACCTTCTAATTCAAAGTTCTCTCTTAGTTTATTTTCTAAATATCGTTCATAAGAGAAATGTACAAGTTCCTTATTATTAACATGAAAAGTAAATTTAGGCGGTTTTGTTCCTGATTGATTAGTAAAATATATCTTTAATCGTTTTCCTTTGTAAGACGGCGGAATGTTTAGCATATATGCATCTGTAATCACATCATTAAGTACACTAGTTGAAATTTCTCTTTTGATATTTTCACTAACCTTTAATACTTCAGGCATAATTGTGTGTATACGTTTCTTAGTAAGTGCCGAAACGAATACAACTGGAGCATAACTTAAAAATTGAAATTCATTTCTTATTTTCTTAGTATAATCTTTAATACTTTCTTCACTTACCGTATCCCATTTATTAACTACTATAATTAAACCTTTTCCCTTTTCAAGTACATATCCAGCAATATGTTTATCATGTTCAATTATTCCTTCTTCGGCATTTATAACAAGTAAGCAAATATCGCTTCTGTCAATTGCTTTCATACTACGCATCAAACTGTATTTTTCAATATTCTCATAAATTTTGCCTTTTTTTCTCATTCCAGCAGTATCTATAATTACAAATTCTTCCCCATTATATTTAAGAGTAGTATCTATTGCATCTCTAGTTGTTCCTGCAACATCACTAACAATTACTCTTTCCTCATTTAAAAGTGCATTTATTAAACTGCTTTTACCAACATTAGGTCTACCAATAACAGAAAACTTTAATCTAGTATCCTCATCGCTATAATCATATTCTCTAAAATGTGAAACAACAGTATCTAAAAGTTCCACAAAACCTATGCTGTGTTCACCACTTACAGGAATGTAATATTCAAATCCCAATTCATAGAAATCATATATATTTTCCATAGATTTGTTAGTATCTATCTTGTTTATAACAACAATTACTTTCTTAGCAGCTTTTCTTAGCATATCTCTTACAACAAAATCATTAGCAGTAAGACCTTCTTTACCGTCGACAACAAAAAGAACAATATCAGCTTCATCTATAGCAATTGAGGCTTGTACTTTAATGTTATCATTAAATCTTTCGTTACTAATATCTATACCACCGGTATCAATTATGTTAAATTTATAATTATTATATGTAGCCTCACTATATATTCTATCTCTTGTTACACCTGGTGTATCTTCAATAATAGAAATTTTTTGACCAACGATTTTATTAAAAATAGTACTCTTTCCAACATTAGGTCTACCTACTAACGCAACAACTGGTAATTTCATAATATCACCTCGCATATAATTTTAACATATTTTTTCTTCAGTGTAAATTAAAGGTTTTTGCACAAAAAAAGTGACTAACTAGTCACTTTTTAAACACATTCACCAAATTATTTTTGAACGTAATTTATAGTTGCTGTTAAGCCATCAACTGTTACAGTGTCTGTTGGTAATGTTGATGCACCAGAAGATGCAAGATATTCAACAGATAAAACTAACCATTTAGTTTCTCCAGCTGCTAATGTATCGTTAACAGCAGGAACAGTTCCAGCTTCACCACCGTTATCAGTAGTATAAGCAAAAGTATACTTTAAGTTACTACAAAAAGCTTCAACTGAACATGTTGGAGTACCAATTGTGATACTATCAATTTTAGCATCAAATGATCCAGCATTTGTTACTTGGAAATAATAAGTTACTTTATCTCCTGGTTTTAAAAGTGTAGCTTTAAATCCATTAACACTTGTTGCTGCAATTGTTGGATTAGTACCAGTAGCACTACCAGTTTCAACTTTATTTAAAGAACTAGTAACGAATTTAACATCCCACTTTGTTCCTCCTGTTACTTCTGCAGTACCATTAACAGTTAATTGTGTTTGTAGTGCTGCAAAACCAATTGATAACCCTACTACAGCAATAACTAATGCTATAACTGCCATCATTTTTGAATTGCTATTCTTCATTTTCTTCTTCCTTTCTATATTTTATGTACACATAATTGGATTACTCAATGTTGAATATTAGCAATATCAACTTGGTAAAATAACCGCCAACTATTTTATACAATTACATTGTAATATTAAAATAAAAATGTTTCAATGGGTTATTAAAATTTAATTAAAGAACTGGAAGATATTTCATTAAAAGTGTCAATTACAATATCACAATATTCCAAAAATAAATTAAAATTTTTACATTTTATATCATTTACATTTGCATAATAATAGCCATTATAAAATCTAATTTTTTTAAAATATTTATTGAGGAGAAAATCTTCAAACTTAAAATATATATTACCACTATTATGTTCTACTATTTTTAAATCAACGTTTTTATACATAATAGAGTCTTCATCTTTTTTAACAAACTTTAAAATAGTAGCATAATTTTCTACATAAAAAATATCCACTTCATAAAAGCCAAAAATATTTAATGAATACTTTTTTCTTACGTTAATAAGTATCTTTTTCAAATTGTCATAAAGTTCGTTATCATTATCATTAGAATCACTATTAAAGTTAACGTATAAATTATTGACATATATATCAAACTTATTATCATCGATAATAGTTATATTCATGGTATCACCTAATGTATGATATGTAATTAAATATTTTTTGAAAGAAAAAAAGAGTATTTCTACTCTCCATTATTTATTTTTAACATTTGATTAGTAATAACATTTTCGATTATAGATATTACTTCTTCTCTTCCATATTTACTTAAGCTAGAAAAAAGAACAATATTATCACCAACTACTATATCAAGTGCATCTTTTATTTGCTTCAAATTCTTATCTTTGTCCTTTGCACTAACCTTATCAACTTTTGTAGCTATTATTGTAACTGGAAGTTGATAATATTTCAAAAAGTTATACATCAAAACATCATCATTACTAGGTTTATGTCTAAAGTCAACAAGTAGAAATACTCTTTTAAGTTGTTTTCTTTTTTCAAGATATTCCTCAACCATAAGTCCGAATTTTCTAATTTCTTCTTTACTTGTATCTGCATAACCATATCCAGGAACATCTACTAAATAAAAACTATTGTCAATATTATAAAAGTTAAGCGTACTAGTTTTTCCTGGTCTAGAAGATATTCTAGCCAAATTTTTTCTATTAACAATTGTATTCATAAAACTGCTTTTACCAACATTACTACGTCCAAGTAAAATAAATTCTGGTAAATTATCTTCTGGATATTGACTTCTTCTAACTGCACTAACATATAAGTTAACATCGCTAAACTTCATATTAAATTATGCCTTCTTTCTCAATATAATCTTTGCACACATCATCAAGATCATTTATTACATTCATGACATCATCCATTTTGTTAAGTCTAACACCACAGGCAAACTTATGTCCACCACCATGGTATTTTTCTGCTACTGTGTTAACAACAGGGCCACGAGATCTTATATTAAATTTAATTATATTATTTTTTACATCTTCAGATACCGTTACCCATACAAGAACTTCTTCAATACTATTAAAGTTATTTATCATATTACCAGCAGAACTTGCATCAACGCCATATTCTTTCATAATATTATTATCAAGAATAATATATGCTAAATGATTATTCGTAACTTTCATATTGAGCGATATATATCCTTGAAATCTAATTTCACTAAGTGGTCTCATAAAAAGACTTTGATATAGCTTTTCAACATCAAGTTTATAATCTTTAACCAAACAAGACACTATTTGAAATGTTTTATATGTAGTATTAAATAAAAATCTATTAGTGTCAGATACAATACCTAAAAATATATATTTAGCTACTTCTTCATCTATATACATTTTATTATCTTGAATAAATTTAAGTACTAACTCTGAAGCACTAGAAGCTTCAGTATCTATATACTCATTATCACCAAATTTTTCAATAAAAGGATGGTGATCAATTTTACATATTTCAGTATAACTATCCAAATCTTCTATATCTATTCTTTTCTTATCTGGTGTATCCACTACAATTAAAAGTGCATCTTTATTACTATTAGTAAACTTATCTAATCTAGGAAAATAATTATATCTAGAGCTTTTCATTCCAACTGCATACACTTTTTTATCTTTAAAAGTATTTTGAATAGATAATTTTAAAGATAATTGACTTCCTAGTGCATCTGGATCAACACCAATATGTCTTGCAACTACTATTGTATTATATTCTTTAATCTTTCTATAAATATTCTCTAACATTACAACTTTCCTATCTATTTATAATATCTAAAGTATCCTTTGCTATCATAAGCTCTTCATTAGTAGGAAGAACATATATTTCACATGTTGAGTCATCTGCATTAACTTGAGTAAATTTACCCCTAACATTATTTTTAAGTGCATCTATTTTAATACCTAAAGGTGCAAGTGCTTCTACAACTGCAAGTCTTGTTTCAGGACTATTTTCACCAATTCCAGCAGTAAATACTAAAGCATCTACTTTTCCAAGTAAAACATAATATTGAGCTATATATTTAACTATTGAATTGATATACATTTTTTGAGCCAAAATACATTTTTCATTTCCTTCTTTAATACCATTTTCAATATCACGTGAATCACTGCTAAGTTCACTAATTCCAAGGAATCCTGATTTTTTATTTAAATCATTCATAATTTCATTAGCACTCTTACCTTCTTTTTCCATTACATAAGGTACTATTGAAACATCGATATCACCACTTCTAGTTCCCATCATAATACCAGCATGTGGAGTAAATCCCATAGAAGTGTCAACACATTTACCATTACTAATTGCAGTAATACTTCCACCATTCCCTAAATGACATGAAATAATATTTAAATCATCTCTTCCAAGTTCTTCAGCAAGTTTTATAGCAATATATCTATGTGATGTACCATGAGCACCATATTTTCTTACATGGTAATCTTCATACCAATGATATGGAACTGGATATAAAAATCTATCTTTAGCTATAGTTTGATGGAAAGCAGTATCGAATACAACAACCATTGGAGTTTTTGGTAAAACTTCTCTAAACGCTTTAATACATATAGCATGAGCAGGGTTATGAAGTGGTGCAAAGTCACTAAATCTTATAATGTCATCTACTACTTCATCAGTAACCATAACAGATTCAGTATACTTATCTCCACCATGAACTATTCTATGACCTACTCCTTCGATTTCTTCTATATTAGATATAACTTGTAACTCTAATAATTTTTCAATTAAAATTTTAACTGCAACTGCATGATCAGGAAGTTCAGTTTCAACTTTAATTTTGTCTCCTTTGTATTTTAAAGTATAACAGCTACCTTCAATACCTATTCTTTCAAATAAGCCAGATATAAGAACTTCTTCATTTGCCATATCAAATAAAGAGAACTTAAGTGAGCTGCTACCAGCGTTAATTGACATAATTTTCATAATATCCCTCTTTTCAATATCTATATTTTATCAAACAATGCCTTATTTGTGAAGAAAAAAACACTATAAAACAGTCAATATATAATATAATCAGTATAAAGTTAAACAAAAAAATAGATAACATTTAATCGTTATCTATTTTAACTTATTTATATCAATTAGAAATTACTGTTAGCACTTCCACCTAATTGATTCATTCCTTGACGAACTAATCTTTTTGTGATTTCTCCACCAACTGAACCATTAGCACGTGAAGTAGCATCTGGTCCAAGGTTTACACCAAATTCATTAGCTATTTCATATTTCATCTTATCGATAGCTTGTTTAGCACCAGGTACTCTCATTTTCATTGTATCTTTGTTGTTATTCATTTGTTTCACCTCCTATACATTCATAGGATGTGAAAAATTTAACAAACCATACATTATTTAGGTTGGTAATTTTTACCTATAATAATTCTTTAAATTCATCTTCATCATTTTCTTTAATTGTAATTGTTTTTATGTTATGCACAATGTCTCTAATTATTGATTCATAATCAATTTTCTCTTCTTCGCTTTTTGCATAATTTAAATCAGGATTTATAACAGGATGTTCAGGAACAAAAACTGTACAGCAATCTTCGTATGGCAAAATACTAATATCATATGTATCAATTTTTTTAGCAATATCAATAATTTCAAGTTTATCAAGACATGCAACTGGTCTTATAACAGGAAAATTAGTAACATTATTGATTACGTTCATACTAGTAAGTGTTTGACTTGCAACTTGTCCTACTGATTCACCATTTACAATAGCAAGTGCACCTTTTCTTTTAGCAAGTCTTTCTGTAATACGATACATCATTCTACGCATAATAGTAATAATATATTCTGGATCACATTTTTTATAGATTTCTTCTTGAAGCATAGTAAATGGCACAATATGAAGTTTAACATTATTAGTATAAACAGAAATTTTTTTACACAAACTTATTACCTTTTCTCTTGCCTCAAGACTAGTATGAGGTATAGCTTCAAAGTAAACAGCTTCAACATGAATACCACGTTTCAAAGCAAGGTAGTATGCAACTGGAGAATCAATTCCACCACTAAGCATAAGCATAGCTTTACCCAAAGTATTATTTGGATATCCACCAAGCCCTTCATATTGATTAGTATAAATATAAGTATAATCTTTTCTAATTTCAATATTTAAAAGTAAATCAGGATTTTTTACATCTACTTTTTTATCTTTAGTATTTTTAAGTACTAAACCGCCAATTTGTCTAGAAAATTCTGTACTTTGAATTGGAAAAGTCTTATCACTTCTTTTTGTTTCAACTTTAAAAGTATCAAATTTTTCATTGTTTACAACATCAAGAACCGTATTTTTAATAACCTCTACATCAGATAAAACTTTATAAGCTACTAAATAACCATGAATACCAAAGATATTATTGATTCTCTTTAAAATACTATCAAGTTCGTTATTATCAAATTCAATATACATACGAGATAAATCTCTAGATATATTTACATTATATCCACTAAGTTTATCTTTTATACTTTTATATAAAGCATTAACAAAAAAGTTTCTATTTCCCTTTTTAGTAGTAAGTTCTCCATATTTAATCATTATTACTCTATCCATATAAAACCTCCAAAAAAATAGGTTTATAACCTATTTAACTTCTACTATATATAATTTATTATCACTATGAACAATAGTTAAAATAACTTCTTTAGGATACTCCAAATCAACTACATAATCAACTGATAATGTTGTTATATAAGCATTTTCATCAGAAACTTTTTCACTTTCAAATTTTTCATTTTTTAAGTTCGTAACTTCCACAGATTTAACACTAGGAAGTTTTTCTTTTCTATTGCCATAAACATTACTTTCTACATACTTATACATAGTATTTTTACTTGCATTTACAAATGAATCTTTCTCTGTTGGGTAAATAAATTGTAAACCACCAATATCAGTATTAGTAACTTTACTATCTAAATCATAAAAATCAATAACAAATAATTTAGAAATAACTTTTGCATATTCATCATAATCAACAGTTTCACTATTAAGTACTGCCTTAAGATTTTCAAAATTTTCATTATAAAGTTTAGTTTTGTCTTCATACAAAACATAATCATACTTATCTATATTATCAATAACTTTTACTTCAGTTATCACATTTTTTTCTTTTTTAAAGAAGAAAGTATAAACAAGTACAGCACACACCACTACAATTATCAATACTAACCAAATAAACTTTTTATTACTTTTTTTCATATTTAATTTCCTTTTATTATATCAGTTTCATTTACTGTAGTTTTATTAGAGTTCTTTATCAAATCAAATACCAAAATGTGATTAGATACTGAAAGTATTTTATCCGTATACTTTGTATTTTTTTCAATCTCTTCATTGCTTATTACAGAATTATTAAGAATGTATGATTCTCCTTTTTGGCTATTATAGTAAACATCATTAGTTAACCAGTTACCATTAGGGAAAACAACTATATTCTTATCTTTTATATCAAATATATCGTGCCCAAGAGCATATTTATTATAGAATCCAAACATATTTCCAAGTGTAACAGATAAATCATACATTCCCATTACGTTACTATTTTTTTGACTTTTGCCATCTTTTGACCAAATAATAAGTGGTACTTTTCTATTAAGTTCATAACTGTATTCATTGAAGTCTACATAATTTGGATCATCTTTACTTAATACTCCATCAGTTGTTTTATCATAATTATATAATCTAACATAATCAGATTCAGGAAGACGAGCATCATGATCTCCATATAAAACAATTACCGTATTCTCTAGAAGTCCATTTTTCTCAAGTTCTTCTAAAAATACTCCTAAAGCATAATCAGCATAGTGTACTGATTTAAAATAATTACCTAATTTTGTTCCTTCCATATAAGGGTATACTACTTCTTCAGTCGTACCTGTTTCAGGATTAACAACTTGTTCTTTTATACTAACATCAAAATCTCCATATTTATCAGTTTCAGAGAAAGGTGTATGGTTAGTAAGCATGATAAATGTTCCATAAAATTTACTATGTTCTTCATTTATTTTTACTAACTTTTGTACAGCTTGTTTAAAGAATGATACATCAGATAAACCTAATCCAATAACTTCATCTATATTAAAATCTGCCTTAGCAATAAGTTCATCATAACCAAGATTTTTATGCATTACACGTCTATTCCAATAATCAGCATTGTTACCATGCATTGCAAATGTATAATAACCTTTTTCTTTAAGCAATTGTGGCATTGAAACAAAGGTTTTATCTGCATAATCTGTAAAAGCAGTACCTATATTAGCAGGCATTAAAGATGTACTCAATGTAAACTCTGTATCACTACTTGTGCCAATACTAACTTGTGTATAGAAATTATCAAAATACATTCCACTAGCAGCAAGTTTGTTTAAATTAGGAGTAACTTCTACACCATTAAATTTCATTCCAATAACAAAATTTTGCATACTTTCGGCATGAATTCCAATAATATTTTTTCCTTCAAATATATTTGTATACTCGTTTGGTGCACTCTTTACTTTTGTACTATAGAATTCTTTAAATTCTTTCATAGCATTATCATATCCAAAAAGTGCAGCAAGTTTTGGTTCAACACTTTTTATTAAATCGTTAACATGATATACATATATACCAAATCTCATAACAATATATTCACGATTCCACTGTTTAGTAAGTCTACCAATATCAGTACCTGTAAGAGTTGTAGCAAAAATAGCTAAACTAATTACGCCTACAGCAAGAGTTGTTGTAGCTTTTTTCTTTGATTTAACTAAAAAGCCACTTCTAGTATAATAGCCACTCTTTTTATAATGTACATTAAAGAAAATGAACACAATAGGCATAATCATATATATTAAATCTTTTGGTTGTAATACATTTTCCACAACAGCATCGCCAACAGCAGTTATAAATCTAGCAGTAGACAAAAGTGAAACTGAAGAGAAAGATGTATAAAATGTATAATAAGAAGAATTTATCATACATATAACTGAAAGAATTATTGTCCAAACAAGTAAATATATGTATTTAGCTTTCTTAGACATAAAGTACGAAAAAGAACCAACTATTACAATAAAAGAAAAATCAGCTAAGAAAGGATGAAAATCAAGCAAATCTCCACCCGTATTAACCGTTAAAACTCTAAGTAAAAAAGAGTTTAAAACATTTATAAATACAAATAATATAAACATTTTATTGTTAAAACAGTACTTTTTAGTAGCATCCCACATGTAACGGAATGTTCCTCTAGGATTTTCTTTTAATTTTCGATAATAACTTTTTACTTTGCTAAAAAAAGTTCTTTTTTTTCTAGTAGGTGTATCTACATTATTACTAGTTGTTTTCACTTCTTTTTCCGCTTTTTTTTCTTCTTTATTTATCATATTTTTTAAATTATTATTTACTTTATTTTTTTTCTTTTTACTATTTTTTTTCATAAAACTACCTCATTTCATGCAACATAGCCACTTAATTATACAACTAAAAAGAAAAGAAGTAAAATTATTTGTCATTTTCTTCTATCTTTTGTAACTCTCCTCTTGCTTTTGAAGCATTAAGAGCAATGCCTAAAACAAACATATATGAGAGTAAATATATCCAAAGCATTAAAAATAAAAGGCTAGAAAGTCCACCGTAAAAAGTTTCATAACTTGAAAAATATTGTATGTAATAAGAATATCCTAACGTCACTATAATCCAAGTAAGAGAAGTAAAAAACGCTCCTATATTAGTGTCTTTCATTTTAATTTTTGTATCTGGTGCCATAACGTATAACACTTTAATAGATAAAAACACAAATAAGAAAGTAACAGGGTACTTAAGTATTTTAAATATAATATAATATGTATTATTAACAATGTTCTCATTTGTAACTATATTACCAATTATTTTGAAGATTACGTTTCCAAGTGTAGGTACCAATATCAAGAACAAAAATATAAAGATAAGTACAACAAGCATTATAAATGCTTTAGTTCTGTCTTTTATATATGCAAGTATCACATTACCTTTAGGTCTTACTTTATAAACTGAATTTGAAGTAATAATCATAGAGTATGTTCCATTAGATGCTAAAATCAAAGTTGGAACAAGAATAATCCACAAACTCAAATTTGAAACATCCTGTCTTGATACTGATATAACAATATCAGCAATACTACTAGGTAGATGACCATAAATAACTTGAGAAATAGAAGTAGATACAAGCTCAAAATTAGTTAAAATACTACCTAAAAGAGTAAGAAGTGGTATTAACATCATCATAAAGTAAAAGGCCAAATGTCCAGGCAAAACCTCCATTTCTGGCCTATTTACTATTTCATATAAAGTTTTAAAAAATATTTTAATTTTATTTTTCATATAATCACTCTAACTTTACTTGTATTCTTCTTTGTCTCTTCTCATTTCCAAAGTTGCTTCATTTATAGCATCATCTATAGTTTTAATCTCATCTGTAATCATACTATAACCTACTGCTGCACCAAATCCATATGGTAAGTTTTTAAATTCTTTAGTAAGTTTTTTAGCATAAGTAGATGTTTGCTGTTCACTATAACCAACTAAATAAATCAAAAATTCATTACCATCACTTCTTATTATTTCACTGTTCTCAAGTTGTGTATTGATAAGAATGCTTGCAGCACCAACAATAAGTTTATCACCATTTTCATGTCCATAATTATCATTAACATATTTAACATTATTAAGGTCAATAATTATAATAGCCTGTGGATAAATTTTACTTTCATTCCACTGTTTCATGTTATAGTTAAGATAGTTTCTGTTTTTAAGTGATGTAAGCATATCTGTATATTTTCTACGTTCTTCTTTATTAACTTTCTTAATTTTCTTTCTTCTTTTAAGAAATAAGAATAAAAGTAAAAGTACTATAAGTGGTAAGAAAATTATTGTAAGAATTACTATATACAACTCTTCAAAAGAGCTCTTTTCAAGCATAGATAAATTCAAGCTATTCATACCAGCATTTCTATAATTATAATAAGAATTTGTACCAATTATATAATTAAATATTTTATAAAATACCTGGTTATCAGTTTCGTTTTTAACCATAAATTTGTAATCACTAGTAATTTTTGACTCAAATAAAACTTCATAATTCTTAAATTTGCTATTTTTATAGTAGTTATAAATTTCTTTATCTACAACAACTAAGTTACCATCACTACCTTTTAACATTTTATTTAAATTTTCAAAAGGTACTAAAGAAGCTTTGCTATTGTCTTTAAAATAATTATAAATTGCATTACCTTCAACTATCGAAACCTTTTCTGACTTCATTGCTTCAAATGTATTTACTACATAATTATCACTGACGTCTGCTAATACCACAAACTTTTCAACAAAAGGTGATTTAGTAGCTAAATATGCTGAGTTTTCATAATCAAAATAATTGAAATAAATATCTACTTCTTTTTGTTCTATAGCCTTCTTTAAAGCTTCTATAGAATCATATTTTTTGTATGTTATAAAGTCTGAATTTCCAAGACGAACCATTCTCTTAACATATTCTGCAGCAATACCACTTAAACTATTTTTTTCTTTTACTTCATATGGATAATTCTCAACATAACCATATACATAAGTTTTAGTTAAAAATTCTGCATTTTCTTTATCATTAACTTTAAATGCTGATACATAATAATTAAGTAAACTACTATTATACATTTCTACATAATAATTCTTTTTAAAATTGTTAAAATATTTTCTAACGATTGTATTCATTTTTTGATTATCGTTACCATCTGCAAGTGTTAATACTATTTTCTTTTTTAACTCTGTAAACACATATTGTATATTATATTTATCTGAAGTAATTGTTTTATTTAAATACATTGTGTTTGGAACAATAATATTATCAACAGAACCGCTTTCATAATCAGAAAACATATCATCAGAAGAATCATAAGTTTTATATTTAATTGAACTATTGCTTTTTAAATAATATATAACTTCATCAGAATCAGATGATAATATACCAATTGTTACTGTTGGTATTTCCTTAATAGAATCATATTTGTTAGTATCTTTTCCCATAAGTACATAAACATCGTCTTGTAATAAAATATCATTTTCTCCAAGGTTATCATTATTATTTAAAAGTCTAAATCGATAACCTGTCGAATTTACTTCACTTTCCTTTAAATACGGAACAATATTAAATTCAAAACCAGTGTCTTCACTAAATTTGTTTATGAATTCTCTAAATACACCATTTTCTCCAAAAACAGGATAATCATTCAAAATATTAAAATCTATTATCGTAGAAGAATGTTCTTTAATCCATTTATTTTCGGAAATTGTAAATGAATTCTTATCTTCTCTATTAAAAATATAATAAAGTCCTGCAAAAACAAGCATTGCAATTACCAATGGAATAATAATTATCCATTTTTTCTTCATTTTCACTTAAGCTCACCTCTATCTATCTTTAGTCCAAACAAAATCTTTTGTATTTCTTCTTAGATAACCAATTATAGGGAAACTATTACTTGTAGCACTTGTTATAGTACTAACACTATTTTTATTTTCACTACTTTTTTTAACTACTTTAACACTACAACTAGTTGCACCAACTTTATCTTTAGTGTAACCATATATAACATATTCGCCATCATCTTTTATTTCAATTTTTTGTTCACTGTTATAATCAACTTTTTCACTTTTACCAATACCAAATGATTCAGCTTCACTATTTTTAGACAAGTCGCTAGCAAAAGAAACTACCACATCACTAGTAAAGTTTCCATCCTCATCCATTTCACCAGTTGCATTAAGTGTACATTTGTAATCCTTATTGATGAAAACCTGAACATCATAAAGTTTAAGTTGTTCTTCAGAAAGTATTCCAGTAATTCTAGTAGCAAGAGCTTTTGCATTTGCAATTTGAACATTGTCGCCAACTGTTATGTATACATTAAAAATTCTTCCTTTAAGAACAGGTTTATCAACTTTTATAACATAATCAACTGCACCTATTTCTTCTTGAATTTTACTATATTTCTCCTCTTCTATTGGAACACTTTGAATATCATAAAGCCTATCTCCATAAACAGGAAGTCCACTATTTCCTAAAAACATTTTATATATTACAAAGCCAAAAACTATAACAATTGTATAAGCAAGTATTATAAAGCAAGTAAGCTTATGTTTTTTAATATAATTCATATCAACACCTCGGTACTCTAATTATATACTAAAATATAGCAATAATCAATTTTAATTAACAAAATATCACTATATTATAATAATAAAGAATGAAAAAAATGAAAGAACATCTTTCATTTAATCAAGCAATTTTTTTAAATTATCGGTTACATCTTTAGGGTTAGCATTACCACGAGTCTCCTTCATTATAAGCCCCATAATAGCTTTTATTACCCTTTCATTCCCAGCTTTGTAATCATTTACTAGCTTTTCATTCTCCTCAAGAACGTTTTTAATTATTTGAACAAGTTCTTCTTCACTCATACTCTTAACATCATGATCAGAAAGTACTTTTTCCACTGAACCATCAGTTTCCATAATATCATCTAAAATAGTTTTAAAAATCTTACTATTGATTTTTCCACTATCTAACTTATTAACAACATCAATAAATTTGTCATCAGTAAGATGCGTTTTATCAAGAGTTATCTCATACTTATTCAAATATGCTGCTATATCTCCAAGTAAAAGGTTACTAGCAATTACTAAGTTAATATTTTTATCTATATACTTATTTAAATAATCTGATAGAGGCATATTTTGAAGTATCTTTTTAGCATTTATTTCACTTATTCCACGGCTTAAATAAATTCCTTTTCTTTTATCATAAGACATAGGAAGTGATGCTCTAACTTTTTCAATAAATTCATCTGTAAGTTCTACAAAAGGAATATCAGGTTCTGGAAAATATCTATAATCGTTTCCAGTTTCCTTAACACGCATTAAAACAGTACTTGAAGTTTTATCATCAAATCTTCTAGTCTCTTCTTTTAAATTTTTTCCTTCTTCTAAAAGTCTAGATTGTCTTTTTTCCTCATATTCAATAGCAAGTCCAACATTACTTATTGAACCAATGTTTTTAACTTCTATTTTAGTTCCAAGTTTATCTGTCTTACTAACAGAAACATTACAGTCACATCTCATGCTTCCTTCTTCTATTTTACAATCTGAAACACCAGCATATAAAAGAAGTTCTCTAAGTTTTTCAAGATAAGCCATAGCATCTTCACTGCTATTCATTCCAAGATCTGTTACTATTTCTACAAGTGGAACTCCAGCACGGTTAAAATCAAGTAAAGACTTATTTTCAGTATGAATACTTTTACAAGTATCTTCTTCTATATGAATATCATGAATTTTAACTTTCTTTTTACCTTTACTTGTCTCTATTTCCACATAACCATCTACACCAATAGGAGTTCTATTCTGTGTAATTTGATAATTTTTTGGATTATCTGGATAAAAGTAATTTTTTCTATCAAAATGCATTCTTTTATTTATCTTGCAGTTAAGTACTAAAGCAGCACGTAAAGCAAGTTCAATTGCATATTCATTCAAAGTAGGAAGAACACCAGGATATCCAAGATCAATTACATTCGTACAAGTATTAGCCATTTTTCCATAAGTATTTGCGCTGTTCGAAAAAAGCTTTGTTTGTGTCTTAAGTTCTGTGTGAACTTCTATTCCTACAGTAGTCTTGTATTCTCCCATGCTATTTTTCCTCCTTTCCTGGATTTAATGATAAATTAAGTTTATTTTCAACAAATGATGCAAACTTATAAATAGTCGCTTCATCGAAACTGTTACCAATAATATGAAGTCCTATTGGCATATTATCTTTATTAAATCCTATAGGTAAGTTAAGTCCAGGAAGTCCTGCCATATTAACAGGAATTACTAAAACGTCATCCATAAAAGTTTTTGAAGGATCCGTTATATTTTCATCAAGTCCATAAGCAACAGTTGTTGTAGTAGGCCCTATTATTAGATCATATTTTTTAAAGTTTTCCAAGAAGCTTTTTCTCATATCATCTCTTATAGAAAGCGCTTTATCATAATATGTTTTAGCATTCTCTCCACTAAGTAAGAAAGAACCAACCATTATTCTTCTTTTAACTTCTTCTCCAAAACCTTCTTGTCTTGTTTTCTTATAAAGTTCTTCTAGATTTTTAGGTGCTTCACAAGAATAACCATATCTAACGCCATCGAATCTAGCAAGGTTACTACTAGCTTCACCCATTGCAATAATCTGATAAAGTGTTACAGCATTTTCAATAAAGTCAACATCTATGTATTCAACTTCACATCCCCATTTTTTCAAAAGTTCAACAGTTTCATTAAATTTATCTAAAACTTCTTTAGAAACTACATCACCACTAACAAAATACTTAGGAATTCCTATCTTCATACCGGAAATGTCTTTTCCAATTAAGCGAGTAAAATCTTCTTTTTCTTTATCCGCACTTGTTAAATCCTTAGAATCTTTTCCACAAAGCATGTTCAATAGTATTGCATTTTCATAAACATTTCTTGTCATCGGACCAATTTGATCTAAGCTTGATGCAAATGCTACTAAACCGAACCTTGAAACACGTCCATATGTAGGTTTCATACCAACTATTCCACAGTAACTAGCAGGTTGTCTAATTGAACCTCCAGTATCACTTCCAAGAGCAAAAGGAACAACTCTTGACGCAACACATGATGCAGAACCTCCAGAAGATCCTCCACTAATTCTATTTTTGTTCCATGGATTCTTTGGAGCGCCAAAATGACTAGTTCTACTAGTAGACCCCATAGCAAATTCATCCATATTAGTCTTACCAATTATAATCATATTGTTTGCATTTATTTTTTCCACAACAGTAGCATTATAAATAGGTATAAAATTTTCAAGTATTTTAGATGCACAAGTAGTTCTTAACCCCTTAGTACAAATATTATCTTTAACAGCTATTGGAAGGCCAAAAAGAATGTTATCCACATCTTTTGTTTCTAACTCTTCAGCTCTTTTCAAAGCACCTTCTTTATCTAAAGTAATAAAAGCATTTAAATCTTTATTTGCTTCAATTCTATCAAAAGCTTCTAAGACTAAATCCTTAGGTTTTATCTTTTTGCTTTTTAATAGTTCATTTATTTCTACCAAACTCAAATCTAAATATTTACTCATTTAACATCACCGGAACTTCCACAAAATTACCACTCTTATGTGGTACATTTTCCATAGCTACTTTATAATCCAACATTTCACCTTTTTCATCACTTCTTAATTCAGCATCTCTAGAAAAAGGAGCTATTAAAAAGTCTTCATCATAGTTCTTAATATCTTTAACTTTGTCTATATCATCAATTAACTGTTTTAATTCAACTCTATATTTTTCTATTTCTTCTTCTGTTAAAGCAAGCTTTGCTAAATCTGCTACATGCTCTACTTCTTCACGTGTTAATTTATCCATGTAAAGGCCTCCTTTATAACTACTAAATATTATATCATATATGGAAAAAATGCAACATAAAAAAAGCACCACTTCTTAAGATGCTTTTCCACTCCATCACCATCCAAGTGACATTATATTATGATTATAAAGTAGTAATATTATTCACATTTCTTTACGTTTATACAAAATTTGAAAATTTAATTTATTGACTAATAAAAACAAATAATATAATATCAAATTATAGGAGGATATATGAATAGAAAAATTAAAGTAGTACAATATGGTGTTGGAAAAATGGCACTATATACAATGAGATATGTGCTTGAAAAAGGATGTGAATTAGTAGGAGCAATTGATATAAATCCTGAACTAATTGGCAAAGACATAAACACTGTACTTGGTGGAGAAAAAACTGGGGTTACAATTACTTCAACCCAAGATGCTGAAAAAATGTTGAAAGAAGTAAAACCTGATATTTGTATTGTAACAACAATGAGTTTATTTAACGATGTTTATGAATCTCTTGAACTTTGTGCAAGACTTGGAATAAGTGCAATTACTACATGTGAAGAGGCTTTCTTCCCAATGAATTCAAATCCTGTATCAGTTAAAGCAATAAACACTATTGCAAAAGAAACTGGTTGTACAATAACAGGCAGTGGATATCAAGATATTTACTGGGGTGAGTTAATTAGTGCTATTGGAGCATCAACTCAAAGGATTACTAAAATTAAAGGTAGTTCAAGTTATAATGTAGAAGAATATGGTATTGCACTTGCAAAAGCTCATGGTGCAGGCCTTACTCTTGAAGAATTTGATGAACAAGTTGCTAGTGTTGATAAAATTTCTGATGAAGAAAGGAATGAAATCATCAACAAAGGGGAATATCTACCATCATACATGTGGAATGTTAACGGATGGCTTGCAGAAAAACTTGGGTTAACAGTAACAAGTCAAACTCAAAAATGTGTACCTCAAACATATAAAGAAGATTTAGATTCTACAACTCTTAACATGACAATTCCTAAAGGAAATGCCACTGGTATGAGTGCCGTTGTTACAACTACAACAAAAGAAGGAATTACTATTGAATCTGAATGTATTGGTAAAGTATATTCAAAAGAAGATTATGACAAAAATGAATGGACTATATATGGAGAACCAGATACTACCATTGTAGTAGCACGTCCTAAGACAGTAGAACTTACATGTGCAACAGTAGTAAATAGAATTCCTGATGTAATAAATGCTAAACCAGGATTTGTTACAACAGATCAAATGGCTGAGCCTATGTATAAAGTAAAACCATTAAATGAATATGTAAATGAATAATTAAAAGTTTAAAAACAAGTTAGTGTTTACTAATTTGTTTTTTTATACTTAAATAAAAAGTATTCATGATACAATAACTATAAGGTGATATATTATGAAAAATATCGAATTAGATAAAGAAATTAAAAATTATGAAAGTATAATGAATACATATTTTCCTATTTTAAAGATGATAGAAGATATTAAAAGTTTAGATTTTGATGATAAAGAAAAGCTTTCCGCCATTGCAGAGTCATCTGTAAAATACTTACCAAAGAAAGTCTACAGCACGACAAAAGGAAAACAATCTTATGCATTTGATAATCCAATAAAAGCTTTACTATATGGAATATTCACCGATCAAAATAAAGTCATTATAAATATTAAAGAAAACTTAGACAAAAATAAAAAATATCAAGGATGCTATGAACTAGACGAAAGAGTTGAAAATGAACTTGCAAACAGAATAAAAAGCAAAAATATTACATTATATATATATGATGATAATAATTTTACTAAACCAGAAATGCTAGGTCCTTTAAATAGAACTTGGATAACTAATAAAAATGCCACAAATAAAGAAATAAATGTAAATATTAAAGATTTTTTGAATATTCTTGAAAAAAATAAGCAAATAACTTACAACAAATATAAAAAGTCAAAAGACTGGGAGACAGTGATAAATTTATTAACCAAAAATTATCCCTATGGAATATATGAAAACTTTGCTAGCAATATAGAAACATATGATAAATTATATACAAACTTCATAGAAGAAAATTTTAAAGATAAATTAGAGTTTTCTATCTTATTACAAGATTTTATAAAAAGAATTATATTTAAAAGTAAAAATGATAAAATAGAAAAGTTAAAATATATAAATAATCTTAAAGAACATTTTCTAACAAAAAAAGAAGAAGGAACATATATACCAAATGAAACTGAAATAAATGATTTTATTATCCAGGAAAAACTTACAAGAAAAGATGCTTAACTCATTCTAAGCATCCTTTTTTTAACTCTTTAACATTTTTTTCATATACAGTAAGTTCTTCATTAGTATTACACGTAACAAGTAACAAAGAAGTAACATCATCATAACCCATTTTCTTAAGTCTCGTTGAAAGCCATTTTTTATCTTTATTAAAATATTCTAAGTTGTTTTCCATAACTACACCATCAATTACCACGTTTGCTGTAAGACCTTTATAAGGTGGTTTAAGTTTCATATCATTTGGGGTAAGTGGTTTATATTTACTTTTCGGTAAAAAACTAATTCTTCCATTGTCTTCCATTATAGCAAATTCAATTTCTGAAAGTTCAAAATAACCATTTATTCTAGCTTCTTCCATTAAGTCATTTATATCGAGTTTTGTTTTTCTCATCGCAGACTCAATTATTTTACCATTTTCTATAAGTACAACTGGAACACCACCAATGAATCTTCTTATCCATATACTTTTAGTAGTAATATAGGAAATAAAAAGAGCAATAAGTGCATAAATAACCATTACATATACACCATCCCAAAAAGCAACTTCTTTATTAACAGACATTTCTGCTACAACGTTACCTATAGAAATACCAATTACATAATCAAATAAATTAAGTTGTCCAATTTGTTTTCTTCCAAGCATTTTAGTAAGAACATATAATACTACTATAGAACCAAAAGATTTTATAAACAGACCTAAAAAAACCATAATATCACCAATAATATTATGGACATTTTATTTTAAAATAAACCTGTTATTTTAAGTGAATCATCTAAATCAATTTTTTCATAATTAGGACTTTTTGGAAGACCAGGCATAGTAAGTATTTTACCTAAATAAACAGTTATAAAACCTGCTCCATTTTGAAGTTTAACATCACGTACCAATACCTCAAAATCTTTAGGGAATCCTAATTTTTTAGGATCATCACTAATAGAATATTGAGTTTTAGCAATACAAACAGGGTGCTCTGCTTCTCCAATTTTATTTATAAATTCAATATTTCTAAGAGCAGTATCAGTATAATTAACTTTACTTGCATGATAAATTTGTTTACAAATTATCTCTACTTTTTCAGTTATTGAAAGGCTTTCATCATATAATAGTTTAAAATCTCTTTCTTTTGAACAAATCTCTTTTACTTTATCAGCCAAGGCAACAGCACCTATTCCACCCATTGAATAAGTTTCACAAATAGAAAATTGTACCAAGTTATCATTACAATAATTTTTAACGATTTCTATTTCTTCATCTGTATCACTATCAAATTTATTTAAGCATACAATTATATGTGAAGTAAATTTTTTCAAGTTTTCGATATGAACTTGAAGATTTGGTAGACCATTTTTAAGTTTATCTATTTCATTATCACCATAACCATTGTATTTAAGTGCTCTAATTGTAGCAGTAAGTACAATACAGTCCGGTTCCAGTCCTGCTTTTCTACATTTTATATCCATGAATTTTAATGCTCCAAGATCAGATCCAAAGCCAGCTTCTGTAACAACATAATCCGCAAGTTTTAAAGCAAGGTTAGTAGCAACAATACTGTTACAACCATGTGCAATATTAGCAAAAGGTCCACCATGAATTAAACCTGGATTGTTCTCAAGAGTCTGAACCAAATTAGGATCAAAAGCATCTTTCAGAAGTACTACTAAAGCACCTTCAAGTTTTAAATCACTTACCTTAATTGGCAATCCATCCTTATTTTTTGCTACTATTATTTTTCCTAAATTTCTTTTAAGATCATTTAAATCTTTTGACAAGCAGAAAACACTCATTACTTCACTTGCTGCTGTAATATCGAAGCCAGTATCACGAGCATAACCATTATTAGTATCCGTTTCTATTTCTCTTAATGCTCTATCATTAACATCTAAACATCTTTTAAAAGTTATGTTTTCTGGATCAATATCTAATAAATTACCTTGATAAATATGATTATCAATAGCTGCTGCAATCAAGTTATTAGCACTAGTAATTGCATGTAAGTCACCTGTAAAATGAAGATTTATATCTTCCATAGGTACAACTTGACTGTATCCACCACCTGTTGCACCTCCTTTAAGTCCAAAAACAGGCCCTAAAGAAGGCTCTCTTAAAACAGCAATTGCTTTTTCATCAATATGTCTTAAAGCATCAGTAAGACCAATAGATACTGTTGTCTTACCCTCACCATATGGAGTAGGATTTATTGCAGTAACTAAAATTAGTTTACCATTTTTACCTTTCATTATGTCATTAGCTTTAATCTTAGCTTTATACTTTCCATATTGAATAACACTATCTTCATCCAATCCTAATTCTTTTGCAATAGTAAGAATATCTTTTTTTGTGCAAAGACTTGCAATTTCTATATCATTCACCTAAACATCACCATCTTTATTATACTATATTAGATTTTCTATTTAAAGTGTATTATAATATTTTTGGAAGTGAGAAATATGAATCTAAGTAAGTGTGATATATGTCCACGAAAATGTGGAGTAAATAGAGAAAAAGGTGAACTTGGTTTTTGCAAAATGAAAGATAAAATTAAAATAGCAAGATACTCTTTGCACTATTGGGAAGAACCTATTATATCTGGAGAAACGGGATCTGGAACAATATTCTTTTCTGGTTGTAATTTGAAATGTATATTTTGTCAAAATTATAAAATTTCAAGTGAAAACATGGGTAAAGAAATATCCGTAGAAAGATTAAAGGAAATTTGTTTAGAATTACAAAATATGGGTGCTAATAATATAAATTTAGTAACTGGAACACACTTTCTACCGCTTATAAAAGAAGCACTAATTCTAGCGAAAAAAGAAGGGTTAACAATACCTATCGTATATAACACAAGCTCTTATGAAAATGTTGAATCTTTAAAAGAAATGGAAGGCTTAATAGACATATATCTTCCAGATTTAAAATATTATGATAATAAACTAGCAGAAAACTTTTCACTAGCAAATAATTATTTTGAAATTGCTACTAATGCTATAAAAGAAATGGTAAGGCAAACAGGAAAGCCTGTAATAGAAAATAACATAATGAAAAAAGGAGTCATCGTAAGACACCTTCTTTTACCAAATCACCTTGAAGATTCAAAGAAAATAATAAAATATTTACACGATACATATGATGAAGACATTTACATAAGTATTATGAATCAGTATACTCCAATAAAAAAGTTCGATAAGTATCCTGAACTAAATCGAACTTTAACTGATAAAGAATACGATGAATTAGTAAATTACGCTTGTGACTTAAATATAACCCAAGCATTCATCCAAGAAGGAGAAACTTGTAAAGAAAGCTTCATTCCTGACTTTACTAACTATGATGAAATATAATTATACCTCACACATTATTATAATTGGGAAATCATCACTACCACTACATTCATATTCACTACTTTTTAAACCATAAGATTTATACTCACAAGGAGTATATTTTTTTTCTACACTATTTTCATCCTTCTTAAATACAAAAACAGCATTTGTAAGTGAAAATTTATTATCATGACATTCCACAAATGTACTTAAATCTAAAATATCCATGCCATCGATTTGCTCTATAACACTACTTGAAATTTCATCATATTTTTTTCCATTCAAGCCATAATTATTACTATCTAAAAAATAAGCATAATAATTATCTCTATATGTATCAGGGGCAATTATAGCATAACTTTTATTATAAAGATAACTTCCAAAAGGGCTTTCAGTACTCCCACCCTTTTCAAGTTTAACAAGCTTTATAGGTACTATCATAAGCTCATTGTCATAGATTTTATCACCATATGTTCCCATATCATAATCGCCTTTAACTGTTTGTAAATAAGATAAAATAGTTGTGGAATAATTTGTTTTTCTAGAATTAGTAATGTAACCAGAAACAGCAGGGACAGCAATAAGTGCTAAAACTCCCAAAATAACAACTACAGATATTATTTCTACTAAAGTAAAACCATTCTTATTTTTCATGTTTTATATCTCCTTATTTATTAAACAATTCTATTGCAGCCTCTAATTGAACATCTTTTGTAGTATCATTACTCTCTTCAACAAGAACAGTTGGTTCAATTCCAACACCATTTAAATTTATACCCTTAGGATTAAGCCAGTACTGAGAAGTATACCTTACATAACCACCATTATTCAATTGATGTAATTTCTGTATAGTACCTTTACCATATGTCTTAGTTCCTACAACATCTATATTCAAATTTTCTTTTAATGCACTAGCCAAAACCTCAGCAGCACTTGCAGTACCATAATTAGTAAGTACAACTGTTTTAAGACTAATTATTTTCCTTGTGTCTGTCTTAAATTCTTCTATTTTACCTTTTGTATCTTTCTTATAAACCACTGTATCCTTATCTAAGAACATAGAAGCAATATTATAGGCAGATGATAAATAACCACCAACATTATTTCTTACATCTATAATTAGTCCTACTACATTATTATCTTTAGCTTCATTATAAGCTTTTCTAAATTGATCATAAGTATTTTCAGCAAAATTTGTAATTGCAATAACTCCAACTTTACCATTTTTAGTATCAGCATAAGTAATACTAACAGATTTTAATTCAACTGCTTCTCTTGTTATTTCATATTCCTTTGTTTCGTTATCTCTAACAATAGTTAATTTAATTTTTGCACCTTTGTCTCTTGTTTTTATAAGACTAGAAACTTCATTAGCAGTAAGCCCTTCCAAACTTGTATCTTCTACTTTAGAAATAATATCTCCAGCTTTTAAGCCAGCTTTTTCACAAGGACCATCTTCATATACACTTTCAATAACTGGAAGTGTTCCATCAGATTTTACCATTGCACCAATACCAATGAAAGAACCTTTTAATTCTTCATCAAGTGTTAAAGCAGCATCTTTATCTATATATGCGGCATAAGGATCATTAACCGAAGAAATCATTCCTTTTATAGCAGACTCTAATAACTTTTCTTTATCAAGTTTTGTTTCTGTATAAAGTTCATTAATAAGTGCATCATAAACACCAGAGAATTCAGAAACATCACGTCTAATAACAGAGCAATTAACTTCTCTACCATCTATTCTGGCATAAGCAATAAATCCACCAAGTAACAAGCTAATTAAACTTGTAACGACCATAATAATTACAACTTCAATAGAGTTAAAACGATATTTGTTATTTTCAGAGTTCTTTTTTTCTAAAGTTTGATATTCTTTTTGAGCTTCTTTTTCTTTGTGTTTTATTTTTTTAGATTTAATAACATGTTCATCATTATCAATATTTTTTTTCTTACTATTTAACTTGTCATCACTATTTTTATTACTTTTGTCTTTTTTATCATTTGCCATATTTCCACCTCTATCATCAATACAATATTATGTTACCACAAATAATTAACAAATTAAAGTAGTTAAAAAAAAGAAAAATATTTCTATTTTTCCTTATCTTTTAACAATGTATCTTTATAAGAGTTTATCTCATCCATACCTATTTTAGCAAATTCTGTTTTGCCCGATTTTACTTTAACAAGTGTACCATCCATAACTTTAAGTGTTGAAATATCATTAACATTTGCTTCACTACGATTTTCAGTTAAATATTGTTTATTAAATCCTTTATGTAAATCTACAACATACATTTTGAGTTTATCAGTCTTACCTGCATATAAATTATAAATTGCTACACAATCTTTAGCATTATCACCAACAAAATCATAGTATAAAACGAAATATTCATCTTCAACTCTATTGAATGTTGAACCTGCAAGTATTTCAATATTTTGTATTTCTGCTGGTGTTGTTTCATCATCTTTTTTTCCAAAAGAAATCTCACCGCTAAAAATAGCATATGCTAAATAAAAAGCACCAAGTACTAATACTACTGCTATTAGTATTTTAACCATTCTCATCATTTCATCATTTTCAGAAGAAATTCCACTATCAATTCTCTTTAATCTTTTTTTCTTTTCACTGTTTTTCATACATATCACCATAAACAGTATACCATAAATACAAAAAATAAACACCATTTAGTGTTTATTTTACAAATTATTTCATTATTGGAATTGTACTAATTGAATTTGCAATTTCTATTAGTTCCGTTTTCCCCATCACATCAGATACAAGGTAATAATCTATTCCACCAGATGTCCAGCTGACTGAATTATCAGTTATAGCACCAACTGTATCATTAAGGAAATGTGGTTCTCCAAATATAGGAATTATTGAGAATTCATCTGTCGCTGTAGCTGTTTCTTCAACAAGTAAGAAAGGTTTTTCACCATCAAATGTTAATATAACTCTCTCACCCTTGTTCTTTGCAATTTTTTCTTGATCAACAAGTACTGTTCCTACAGGTATATATAAAGGATAGATTACATCATCAATTGAACCAACCTCAGAATCTGGAATATTTTCCTTATCAATATCGGAAATTATACTGTTAAGTTCAAAATAGTTATCATTGAATGTTGGACTGTCGTCAATCTTATCAAATGTCATAACCATTTCTACGATTCCTGTATCATTAAGTACTTCTATTTTTGTTATATCACCATCTTTATCAGCATAAATTTTTTGTTTTACAAGTCCTATGTTATTTGGATAATTAACTTTCGTAGTGATAACAAATGACGAATCAACTTCATCAATTGTTTTTTCATTGTCAGAATTCATATCATTTACAATTGAACTTAAAATATAGATTTGTGAATTATTATCTGGCCAATTACTTTGAAATTTAAAGCTTTTATTTAACGCAGGCGTTATTACATAAACTTCATTATTACTTTTTAAAATTATTTGTTCATGATTATTAGATTTATTTACTAAACTAACTCTGTAATTATCTTTTGCTTTATATGATGCTTTAACATCATAGTTATATGTATCTTCATTATTAGTAATTGATAATATACCTGTAATTTGGTAAGAATCCATAGCTTTTACTTTTTTATTTATTTTATCAACGATATCATTTTTTCCACTTTTACCACATCCAGTGACAAAGAAAACAATTAACATTAAAATAATTAAAAAATTTTTTTTCATTTTCCACCCCAATTTTTTATTTTCATTTAATTATACTTAAACAGTAATAATATTATTCATGAATAAACAAGAAAAAATTGGATAGTATAATAACAAAAGGAGGAGAAATGAAAACACTTCAAAAAATAGCGCTAGTTTTAACAATAATCGGTGCATTAAACTGGGGAATGGTTGGTCTATTTGAAATAGATATAGTTGCATCATTATTTAATGGAAGTGATAGCATTATTTCAAGAATTATCTATATAATAATAGCTATTGCTGGAATTATAAATATTGGATTATTGTTTGATACAAGTGATAGAAAATAAAAAAATAAATTGCTACGTAAGTGGCTTTTTATTTTGTACAAAAAAAGTGACCAAAATGGTCACCTTAAACTTAATTATTTTTGAGATATTTTTACTTTAATCTCTTTTACTCTAGATGTATAAGTTACTTTTGAATCTTCACCAACAACTTTTACTTCTACTGAGTGTTCTCCAACTCCTAAGCCAGATAAATCTATATAAGCCTTAATTGATGATGCATCTAAAGAATCAATTACATCTTTACTTCCGTTAACAATAACTGTAACAGTTCTATTTTGTTGTCCAATTGCTTGAACTTTATAACCTTCACCAATATTTATTGTCTCTACTGGAATTGCTTCAATATCTCTTGACACGATTGTATCAACTTTAAGTTCAACGTTAATTGTCTTAACACTGATTTCTCTTATACCTGTTGGTTTAGTAAGGTTAATTGTATAGTTTTTATCTTCCTTAACACCATTTACATCAACGTTAACTGGTAAATATTCAATGCCGTTAACTGCATCACTATTTCCATATACTATAACGGATGTTGTAGGTGAATATAATGATTTAATAGCTACACCATTAGTCTCACCTTTAGCAATAAGTCTAATTGGAACTTCTTTACTTGGTGAAGTAATCTTAATAGTAGCAGTAACCTTTTCAGGAACAATTTCTATATCAAGTTTATTTCCTTCACTATCGTATGCGATAAGTGGTACATTGCTAAGTGTTGTAGTACCAACTTTTACATTACTGATTTTATCAATATCTATAATTGCTTTAACTATAGCAACTTTTTCAAGTTGATGAGTAGCACCTTTAACAGTAACACTATCTCTATCAAGAACTACACTATCAATATTAAGTTTAGTATCTAAGTTATCTTTATGTATTATTTCTGAAGATAATTCTTTCATTACTGATATCTTATCATATATTCTAATATTTACAGTAGATGGGTCTATTTTATATTCTACTGAAGATACAGCTTGTTGATACTTAAAATTAACAGCATATGATCCTGGTGTATAACCAGTTAAATCAAGTGTTACACCATCCATTGGATATTGTTTTGCAAGATAAACATCCCATCGTCTACCAACAAATGTAACATCTACTGTTTCAGGAATACCTTCAACCACGTAAAGTACTTCGTTATAATTAGCTTTTACTTTTTGGTTATATAACACTTCTGCAGAATTTGATATAAGTGTTACATGTTTTTGATCTATTGCATAAAACGTAATAAGTGCAAACAATAAAGATATTATTAAAAGTGATTGCCTATTTACTAAAACTTTTTCTATACCACTACCATTATTTCCAAAGAAATCAAATATTCCTACAAATAATTTTGTTATTGGAGTGATAAGCCATTTATCAAAGAACCTAAATATTGCTCTAAAAAATTTAATAATTACTTTACTTATTTTCTTCATATATCTCTTCCTCATCTATTTCATCATCAAAATCAGACTCTTGTTTAGGTCTAAGCTCATCTACTAACATCATTCTAACATCATCTAGTGATAAATTATAGAAAAGTTCACCTTTAACGGCAACAGATAATCTACCTGTTTCTTCTGAAACAACTAGTGCTATACAATCAGTTTCTTCAGCAATACCAAGAGCTGCTCTATGTCTAGTTCCAAGACGTTTATTTATCTTTGAATTTCCACTTGTAGGGAAAACTGCACCAGCACAACTTATTCTATTTCCTTGAATTATAACTCCTCCATCATGCATTGGGTTATTTGGGAAAAATAATGCTATTAAAAGTTCACTAGTTAAATCACCATATATTTTTTTAGCTTTATCGATATAATCACTTAGACTAACATCACGTTCTATTACTATTAAAGCACCTATTCTAGCCTTTCTTAAGTAATCCATTGATTGAATGATTTCATATATCATTCTTTCTCTTTCATCAACAGTTAATATTTTATGACGCCCTAATAATTGACTTCTTCCAAGTTGTTCAAGAACTGCACGTATTTCCGGCTGAAAGATAATAATAAGTGCAAGTGGTCCCCACATGATTACATATTCAAGTAAAAGACCTATAGTAACAAACTTAAAGAAATCACTAATTATTTTAAGGAAAGCAACAATCAAGACACCTTTAAATATAAGTGTAAGTTTAACATTGTTCTTCATGTTCTTTAATATATAATAAAACATCAACCATACCAATAAAATATCTATGGTTTTATTTAAAATTGACAAAATTGTATCTACTGTTATTGACATACATCCTCCTTAATTTCCATTAACATTTTTATTACCAGTCACAACACCGGTATCTCCAACTGCACCAGATTCACCAGTTGCACCAATAACCAATACAGAAGGCACATCTTCTTTTTGCTCGTTAGAATTTGTTAAAGATGTAGGACTTTCTATTTGTTGATTAACATTTTGAACAGGCACAGTACTAGGAATAACACTCACAGCAGGAGTTGTATCATTTGTTTCTGGTCCCATTGTTGACATTATATCAAGGTTCTCTTTAGTTTCCATTGCAGCAAGACGAGCAACTTTACCTGAAGCAATATCTTCTTGCCTTTTTGCCTTAAGTCTTACAGCGATTCTTTCTCTTTTTCTATCTGCTACAACACCTAGAAGCACAAACATGAAAAAGATACAAGCAAGCATATAAAGAAAATACCAAAATCCAGTTACGCTATCTCTAAAAAATTCAATCATAAATATTGATTCACCTTCTATCATAACTATGATAACATTTTAAAGATTTTTTTACAAGACACATGATAATTTTTTAAAAATAAACTAAAATTTTCAAAACATCAGTAATATCTCATCATTATTTATTATTTTTATTATTTTTAGAAATATAAATACCTGATTTTAATTGTTTCATATAAAATACCTCCTCTTATATAATAACACAGCTACTATATCATTACTAAAAAATCGAACTTTAATAGTTCGACTAAATCAATATATGGTGCTGAAAACGGGATTCGAACCTGCGACCTATCGCTTACGAGACGATTGCTCTACCAACTGAGCTATTTCAGCATAAAGAACTTACTAATCCATAGTAAGAAGTTCATGTAGAAGTTCTTCTTGATTATTAAGTTCAAAATCTTCTATTCTATCAACTCTGCATTTTTCTGCTAAAATTATAGCTTTTACTTTTTCTACCGCATTAAAAACTTCATCATTGATTACAATATAGTTATATTTAGTAACTTCATTTATTTCCTTATATGCATTTTTAAATCTCTCAATGATTTTATCACGTGATTCAGTGTTACGTTTAACAAGTCTATCTAAAAGCTCTTTCATACTAGGTGGCATAACAAATATAAACACACCTTCTTTTAATGTTTCTTTTACCTTCAAAGCACCTTGAATATCTATCTCAAGTATTACATCATGACCAGAACTCAAAGCTTCAAGAACCTTATCTTTAGGTGTTCCATAATAATTGTCACCATGAACTTTTGCATATTCAAGGAAATTTCCTTTTTCAATATTTTCTTCGAAAAAAGAACGTGTTACAAAGAAATAATCTTTTCCATCAACCTCATTACCTCTAGGACTTCTTGTAGTCATAGATATAGACAAGTCAATTGGAATCTCTTTAAGTAACTGTGCACATATAGTTCCCTTACCTGCACCACTTGGGCCAGATAGAATAATTAAAATACCTGTTTTTTTCTTTTTAACCATAATATCCTCACTTAATTTACTATATTATATAACAAGGATATTTTATTCACAAATATTATTTTACATTTTTTCCACAAAACTTGCAGAAAACTGAATCATCATCAATTTCTTTTCCACAATGCTTGCAAAACTCTCCTTTAGAAGATGATAATCCCTTCTTTATAGCAGCAGTTGTAATAGTTACTGCATCTTCATTTATTTTTGCACTTTCAGTAGCAATATCTTTCATATCATTCTTATTTCTATCAATGACTTTCTTATGAGACCCAATCCCTATCTCACTAGACAAAACAGACAAATCAGTCAAATCATCTTTTGCTTCTTCAAGCATCATTTTAGAATTTCTAATTTGCCTTTTCAACATCTTAGCTCTCATTTTAGGGCTAAACGCCATAAGCATTGAAAAAATAATTATAAGAAAAGCAAGCACAAACATTACAATAAATACTACAAAAAAAACATCAAAATCCATTATATTTCCTCCAAATTTAAACTATCTATAACATTGCCAGACAAATCTTTAAAAAAAATCATTTTATCTGTCACTATCAAATAACTATTGACACTCCCTCCTCTTGGGAATGCAATAGAACCAGGATTAGCAAAAACGTGATTATCTTTTTTGCTTATAAATCCCTTATGTAAGTGACCATATACCATAATATCAAAGAAAGAATTAGGTAAATTATATGAATTATATATATTACCATGAGTACAATACAAAGTTTTTCCTCCAACACTAATCATAAAACTATCAAAGAAAGTTTGATTAGAAGTTTCAATATCTAAGTCACTATCACAATTTCCTCTTATTAAATATAAATTATTAAACGACGAAAGAAGATCAAGATACTCTTTCCTATCAAAATCAACATCATAATAACCATAAGGAAATATATCATCTAAAATAATTACTCTATCGGCATTTTCTTTTATATAAATATCTTTTAGCATTTTCAAATGAAAAATTGAACCGTGAATATCCGATGCAAATAGTATTTTCAAATCTCTCACCTAACATTCTAACTCTTTTTTTACAAGTCCTTTATACTTTTCAACACCTGGTTGATCAAAAGGATTAACATCCATAATTAGTGCACCAACTATAGCAGAAAGTAAAAAGAAATGCATTAACTCACCAATAGTAATTTCTGTTTTTTCATCTATAGTTATAAGATTACTAGGAGTATCACCTTTCATATGAGCCATAGCAACTTTATCCATAACTATTTTATTTAATGAATTAAGTTCCATATCATATTTATCAAGGCTAACTTTAACATCCTTTGTAATATCAATAATTGTTTCAAATATAATATGATTACCGTCTTGTAAAAACTGTCCTAAAGAATGTAAATCCCTAGTATTAACAACGGAAATAGGTAAAATTCCTTTACTAGATTTACCCTGAGTTTCCGCAAAAAGTTGTTTTAACCATTCAGTAAAGTAATAAAGTTTTGGATTATAAACAGTAAAAGCTTCTACAATCTTTCCTTTTTGATACATAATATCTCTAAATACAGCATATTCAATAGCTCTATCCACCATATCAAAAGATTTTTTAGCACCTTCAATTAAATAGAGAATATTTATACCAGATGCTGCAATAGGAAGTAATCCAACAGGCGTTAAATAAGAAAATCTTCCTCCTATATTTTTAGGAATATCAAATGACACATAATCTTTTTCATTAGCAAGATTTCTTAAATAACCATCTTCAGGATCAGTAGTAACAATAATTCTATTCTTAAGTTTTTCTTCATCATACTTTTTCTTCATCATTTCCATAACAAGTGAGAATGCTGATGTTGTTTCAATAGTAGAGCCTGATTTAGAAATTACATTTACTATTATTTCTTTATTTTCAATATAATCAAAAACCTCTTTATATTCTTCACTACATAAATTATTACCTAAAAAGATTACCTCTGGTTTCCTTATTTCATACTTAGGAGACAAAGCTTCAATAACAGCTTTGCTTCCCATATATGAACCACCAATACCAATTACTAAGAAAATATCACAATTCTCTTTTATATAATCAGTAATGTTAATAAGCTTAATAAGATCTTTTTTAGGAATATAACTATCAAGTTTATTTATATAGCTTAAATCACCATTTACAAAACGTGCTTTTATTTCTCTAGCCTTATCAAGATATTTTATCTTATCATCTTTTTTTACATAACCACCATTATACTTACGAAAATCAAAACTTATCATACTACCTCCTTATATTAACTATAACAGCATGAAGTCTTTTATCATTTTTTAGTGTTATAAAATTCTCATCAATTCTACTTTCATCTATAACTATATCACTTTTTTCGCCAAATTTAACTTTTATTTCATAAAGTGTGTCAATGTATTTAAAACTAACTTCAAAGTTTTTCCATGAACTAGGTACTCTTGGTTCAATTTTAAGTATGTTACCATTTCTTTTTAAACCTAATATTTCTGTTATTGCAATATTATAGAACCAACCACTACTACCAGTATACCAAGTCCATCCACCTCTAGCAGGGTTATCTTTATTACTATAAATATCACCAGCAATAACATAAGGTTCAACTTTATAAATATTGCATTCTTTCTTTGAAGAAGTTCTGTTAATTGGGTTAATCATTTGATAATAATCATATGCTTTATCATTTTGTGAAAGTTTTAACAAAGCCATTATATACCAGCTTACTGCATGTGTATATTGTCCACCATTTTCACGTATACCAACTGGATAGTCCATTATATAACCAGGATTACTTATTGAATTATTAAATCCAGGTGTTAAAAGTTTAATTATATTAAGTTTTCTATCAACAAGGCTATCTTCCACTGATTTAATAACAGAAGGAATTCTACTTTCTAAAATAACGTCTGATAATATAGCAAAACTTTGAGATATTAAATCTATTTTACATTCAAAACTGAATCTAGAACCAATTGGTGTTCCATCATCAAAGAATGCTCTTAAATAATAGTCTTTATCAAAGCCAACGGTGTTAAGTGCATTTTTAAGCTTATCAAGGAAAGCATTGTACTTTTCAATATCAACTTTCTTATACTTTTGTGTAATTTCAAGGAAATCTTTCATTATCATATACAAGAAGAAACCAAGCCATACACTTGTACCACTTCCTTGAATACCAACCTTGTTCATTCCATCGTTCCAGTCTCCACCACCCATAAGAGGAAGACCATTTGCACCAATTTCATTCATGGACTTTTCAAGAGAAAGCATACAGTGCTCATAAAGTATAGAAGTATTTTCTGAATAAGAATATGTAATACCTCTTTCTTCTTCATTATCACGAAGAGTATCGCCTTCTACAAAAGGGATTTTCTCATCAAGTATTTTATAGTCATCAGTAATTTTTATATACTGATTTACTGCATAAACTAGCCATAAAAAATCATCCTTATATCTGCTTCTAAGTCCCATTTTAATGTTTTCATGCCACCAATGTAGAACATCTCCTTCTTTAAATTGATGTTTAGCATTATTTATAATTTGATTTCTTGTAATATTTTCATGATTTATACAAATGTTAACAGAATCTTGAAGTTGATCACGATATCCAAAAGCTCCTCCAACTTGATAGAAACCTGCTCTAGCATTTAATCTTGAAGATATCGTTTGATATAAGTACCATGGAACAATAGTGTTAAACGCATCATCTTCAGTCTTAACTACTATAGAGTTAATTTTTTCCTTCCAAGAAGTTTTTACTTTCTCAAATTCAACAGCTATTTTCTCATTAGAATCATATTTTCTAGTAAGACTTGCAATGTTATCCATTCCCACTTCACAACCAAGCATAAACGAAAATTCTATTTCTTCCATAGGTAAAACTTCAATATCAACATCTATTGATTTAAATAAGATTTTATCCACAGAATATGTTGAAACTGGCAAAGTTGAAGTCATAAATGCGGTAATATTAGAGTAAGTTGGATTGTAAACATTTCTTATACATACTGCATTAAAATCTTTATAGAAATCTGATAACAAATATCTGCTAGATTTTTCTTCATTAGGACCAAACGTTGGATTTATCCAGAATGTTACTTTGTATTTAGTTTTATCATGTGAACTATTTTTAAACTTAATATTATAAAACTTAACTGTATCATCTTTACTAACAAAGCTATTTAAGTTGATTTTATAGTCATTTGTATTATACACAAAAGAAGAATAACCAAACCCATGAGTACATCTTATTGGTTCAATAACTTTACCATCAACATTTATTCCCTCGGATCTATCATTTAAAATAACATCATTAGTCCAAGAGGTAATTTTAAACATCTGACTATTATATGCATAAGTAAAACCGCAATTATTATTAGTTACAATACTACCAAATTTATCATTAGAAAGGACATTACACCATGCAAGAGGGGTATTTGGATTTGTTATTACGTACTCACTTCCGTCATGATTAAATCCACCATATCCGTTATAAAACTTCAAAGTACTATTATCATAATCATCATTAACCATTACATCGTGCTCTAAAGGAACATAATTAATCATTTTATTTTCTTTTTGTAAAACTTCAATACTTTCTTCAAGTGAAGTGCAAACACGTGTATCAAATCTAAGTCTAGCAACCATATTTAAAAGATTATATTCTTGTTGTGATAAATTATCATAGTCAAGAACAAAAATATCTCCTGGAGTAAGCATAAAATCATTCAAAGTATTCATTCGATATTTCTCTTTTTCGACTTCCCTTTTAATAATTGCCTTATACTCATTTTTTTCCATATTTACAACTACTATATCAACGAAAATCGCTCTACTTTTATAAAACTCATATGCCTTTATAATTTCTTTAACTAAATTTAATGCTTCAGTTTCATGAACTGTAACTAAAATAATTGGATAATCACCAGTTATAGAAAATCTCCATAAATTTGTTTGATTTAAACTGTTGTGAGCTAGTATATCTTTCCTTGCTGGGCTAATAAAATGTTTACTAGTTTGGTATAAGTAATTAAGCATTACATTATAATGTCTCATATCAGGGCCAGTTACCCCAAGCATTTTTGTATTTATATTATTAGCAATAGTCGCATACTCAAATGCAGAAGAAACCTTAGAAGAATTACTATAAAATGACAATATATCATTTATTTGTTCAACTGACTTACCATATCCATTTAATAGGTAAATTGTTCTTTCTTCTCCTTTAGGAATTTCAATAACAGTTCTAAGACTCATCACCGGATCAATACTACAACCAGTTTTATTAGAGAAAGTATTTTTGTCTGACACAATAGCAAATGGTTTACTATAGGTACCACTTCTTCCTAAAAAATCACTTCTTTCTGTTTCATAACTTATCTCTAAATCATCATCGCTAAAAAGTCTATTAACCACATATTGAGATGCTCTACTATTACTTTTCCTACACACAACAAGCGCTTTATATTCCTTATTAAAGCTACTTTCAATAAACAAGCTTTTAAATGCTCTATGCGTAATATCTTCAATATTTTCAATTATTATTGGTTCAGTATAAGATGTAAGTTCTAGTACTTTATTATCTTTTGAATTATTTCTAAAAGTTATTTTTCTTATATCAGCATTATGTTCTTTTGTAACTATTATTTCAGTTTTAGTGGTAATACCTTCATCTTGTCTTAAGAAATTAACTCTATCAGTTGCAAACACTACATTATATTTATCAGGTTTAACATTAACTGGTGAATATGTATTAGACCAATACTTTCCTGTTTCAACATCTTTGATATACAAAAACATTCCATAATCTTGTTCTGTAATTTTTCTATATCTATTAAGTTGAATCTTTTTATATCTAGAAAAACCATTTCCTCTATCATTTATAAGTAATAAATAATTAGTGTTAGAAAGAGCAGATACTTCTGGTATTAGTGATAAACAATCAAACTCTCTAATATCATTTTCAACTTTTTCTTTTTCATAGCTATACTTTTTATATCCATATATTTTTAAATCAATTACAGGGTTAAGTTGTACCTTTTCTTTCAAAAGAATCTCTCCAGACTTAACTCTTATATCATCATGGAAATAATTTCTTATTACATCAGTTTTTAAATAGTTAGCAAGACTTGCCAAAATCATTCCTTGATGGTGTGCAAAATATGCTGCTACCACTTTTTCATCATCATAATCATAAGATTCATAAAAGCCATACTTATCATATAATCCAAGTTTTTTTAATTTTTTAATATTCTTACAAACATCTTTTGGATTTGCGGAAATAGCAAGTATTGAGGCATATGGAGAAATAACTATTCGTTGATTTTTGTCCTCATGAACTTTTAAATATGGTGTTGAAAAGGCTTTATATTTATAGTTTAGTCCATCATCAAGTTCATCATATGCAGATTCTGAAATTCCCCAAGGCATTGATCTGTCAATTTCTTTCATATACTCTTCTTGACAATATATTGAGAAAAAGTAACTTTCATCAAGAAGTGTATTTGGGTAACTTTTCATAAATATATATGGCATAAAGTATTCAAAAGAAGTTCCAGACCATGACGTTAACCCTTTATAATTTCTAAACTTAGTAAGTGATTTATCAAGACATAACCAATGTTTATATGGTACATCTCCTTTTACAATTGCCACAAAACTAAGTATTCTACTTTCACTTGCAAATTTATTGTAATTATAAATAGAAAGCTTTTCTTCACTTGTATTGTAAGCAACACTAAACACATCTTTTGATGTATAAAGTTTAGTAAAGTCCATACTCGAAAATGAATTTTCTATTTTTCTTTCTAATTCAAAATAAGAATGTTTATTAGCGAAAGACTTAGCAACAATTAAACAAGCCGCAAGGTTACCATTATCAACAGAAGAAATATCATAAGGAAATATTTTTTGTGCTTTTTTAACATTATACCAGTTGTACAATAGACCATTCCATTTTTCGAGATTTTCTATTGAAGTAATAACAGAGTCAATATATGAAATTACTTCATCTTCTTTTATAAAAGATAACTCATAAGCACTAATTACAGAAAGGATTGACATTCCAATATCAGTTGGAGAAGTTTTGTAATCTTCTTTTTTCTCCCTGTTAACTTGATAATTATCAGGTATTAAGTAATTATTACTTTCAGTTAAAAAGCTAGAAAAGTATAACCAAGTTGAATATGCAATCTTCGTAAGGTCTTTTTTATTTTTTTCTAAAACTTCATCTTCTTTAGTGCTGTTATCTTGACTAACTAAATATAAAATAAATGGTGCTGTAACAAATGTTAATACTGTTAAAATAGTAATTATTACATTACATTTATTAAATATAGCAAGTAAAATAATTATTAAAGAAACTATATAGTTTGACTTAAATGCACAAAGAAATGTTGGAAGTTTGCTATTTATTTTTTTACCAGCGTCTTCTGCCGTAACCCAGTTAAGTAAGTTTTTATGACTAATTAACATTCTATATAAAGACTTAAATAATGCATCAAGTCTCATAATGGCTACATATGGAATTGTAACAAAATTTATATAAAACCTAGATAAAAGTGCAGAAGTTCCAAACATAAGTGAATCATAATGTTTGAAAGATGAATTCTTCTTTTGAATATGGAATATCTCTCTTAAATAAAAAAATATAGGAAGAGATATAGTTAAAAAGACAAATACAAAAGTCCAAAATGGGCTTCCTTTAAAAAATGACAATAACAATAATAAAAGCATAACTGGATTTAAAAGAATTCTTCTTAAGTTATCAAATATTTTAAACTTTTCTAATGCATTAAGTGGATTTTTTACTTTTTTTAACTCTCTATTTTTTACTTTTCTTTTTAAGAATACAAGTATCTGAACGTCTCCTCTAGTCCATCTATGTATTCTTGACATATCAACTAAAAAGTTTGGTGGAAAATCATCAATTACTTCTATATCTGATGCAAAGCCACATCTTAAGAAGTTTCCTTCCAGTAAATCATGACTTAATATTAAATTATCTGGGAATGCATTTCTAGTAACTTGTTCAAAAACTTCAAGATCATATATTCCTTTTCCAACAAAACTTCCTTCTTCAAAAACATCTTGATAAAAATTAGGAATTATAGAAGAATATATATCAAATCCTCCAATACCTGCAATGAGTTGTGAATAATATGACTTGTTTGTAGATTCAATATCAACACTTACTCTTGGTTCAATAATACCATAACCACTAATTACTTTTGTATGATTTCTATTAAGAATTGGTTTATTAGCAGGATGTGCCATAGTACCAACAAGTTTAATTGCAGAATTAAATAAAAGTTCTGTATCAGCATCTAGTGTAATAACATACTTAATCTTGCCTCTAAGCTTACTAACAGTTTCAATATAAACATACTTATCAATTTCTTCTTTACTTAATTTGCCAAGCAAAAGTTCATTAAAGTGTGTTAATGCACCTCTTTTTCTTTCATAGCCTAGATATTTACCTTCGCCTTTACTATATGCTCTCTTACGATACATAAAATAAAATAAATCTTTTCCATATTTTCTATTAAGTTCAAAAGCTTTATTAACACCATAGTTAGCGACTAAATTATCAAAATCACAATCTAAAGTATCAGATTCACAAGTATCTCCAACAAGTGCAAAATAAAGATTAGACGTTTTATTAAGTAAATAATATTTCTCTAAATTTTCAAACATTTTATCAATTTTTTTAGTATCCTTAACAATAGTAGGAATAACTACAATAGAAGCATATTCCTTTGGGATGCCATTAGAGAAATTCATCCTTGGTATCATTCTAGGTCTATTAAATTTCATAAAAATTTTATTAAGAATTTCTATTACTATTTCACTAGTTGGTATAATTAAAAGAATAAAACTAAGTATTCTATTATCAAGTATATATGGAGAAACAAAGTAAGAAATCAAAAGAGTAAAAATCAAAACTAAAGATATATATGTAATAAAAATTTTATTAACATGCTTTCTTCTAAATAAATATTCTCCAAGTTCTTTACCACTTTGCTGTGATTTTCTTACTATTTTATCCACATAAGAATATTCATCTTTTCCTCTAGTTTTTTTTACAATTTCTCCTCTATACATACTCTTCGTAGATGCTGACATTTTTTTATACACAGGATCTGTTAATAAAAGTTTTTCAGTTCTGCTTATTTTTTCGCAAAGATAAGGAAACTCAAGTTTAGGTATAATTCTTAAGTTATTAAAAAGATTAGAAACTAAGATGTTATCATTTATACTAGATATATGTTCATCATTTATAACATTTTTCAAGATAATATTGTTTTCTTCTAGAAATTTATTTAGTTTTTTGAAAATTAAATCTCCATCGCTGCCAAACTCTTTTAAGTTAGCATTCAAATGATATAAATAAGTTGGATGCTCAATAAGATAATTATCTATTTTTATATAATCTTCTAAATCAACATTAACACCATTAGAACGCTTTTCATCAATCTCATCAATTATCTTTTTAACTTTTAAAATATCATCTTCTTTATCCCATTTCCTAGCACAAAGAGTGGTAAGTTCTTCTATTAAAAGCATCGTAATAAAAACCGGAATTACTTCTATCATTTCATAAGAGAAAAATATATCATGACGAGTTTGATAATTATTAAGTTCCCTCATTAAAACACTAGTTTCAACATTAAAATTATGTTTTTCAAAAATGTATAACAAAATATCATACATTAAATAATTACATTCAACCTTATTTTTAACCCATTTTCTATCTTTAAAAAGTTTTTTTAGAGAATTTTTATTTTCTACCACTAAGTAATAATTATCAATAATCCATTCATTAGTAGAACCAACATAAGTATGGTTTTTAGTAAGAAGAACAAGATTATTATAATATTTATCTATATACTTGCAGTTTTCTTTAAATTTTGCATAAAATTTATTCATAAATAACCTCCAGATTCTTTACTTTTTACTATACAAGATATAACAATTATAACACAATTAAAATATTTATGTTAGAATATAATCAAAAGGATGATGAGCAATGACTGAAAAAGCCGTAACAAAAATTTCTCTCATTATAAATTCTATTCTGTTTATTACGGTAGGTTTTATAATTATTTTTTACAAAACTAAATATTTAGATTTGTTTCATTTAATAAATTCTCTTTTAATAATTAGCCTTGGAGGAATATCACTCCTACTTAATATTTTAAAAACAAAGAGAATAAAAGATATACTATTGTCACTTTCTACTCTTGGTATTGGAATATTTTTCTATAACAATAAAAGAAAGTTCTTATCATTATTTCCTATTGTGTTTGGAATATATATGTTAGTAAATGGAATAATCAAGTTTGTAACATATGTGGTATTTAAAAAAGTTGAAAATGAGAACTTTTACAATGTTTTATTAGGCAGTGTAATTGACTTTATATTCAGTTATATTATGATTAAAGAGCCAAGTGAAAATATAGATAACCTTACTATCATACTAGGGATATATATAATTTTATTTGGAGTAACTTATGCAAAAGATTTTCTAAAAGAAATATTCCCAGATATTATGAAGAAAAAGAGAAAGAAAAGAATTACTTTACCTATAATTGTATCAAGTATGATACCATATGGAGTATTGTTGAAAATAAATAATGCTTTAAATAGCTATGAAACACCAGTTAAAGTAAAAAATAAAAAGGTAAGTGGAAATGTGGATCTTGAAATCTTCATTCATATAAAAGATACTGCAATAGGAAGATTTGGCCATGCTGATTTATGCTACAAAGGAATGGTTTATTCTTACGGATGTTATGACGAGAAATCAAAGAAGTTGTTTGAGTCACTAGGTAATGGTACTTTATTTAAAACAAATGAAAGAGATAAGTATTTGAAATTCTGTACCACTAATTCTGATAAAACAATTTTTGCTTTTGGAATAACATTAGCGGATAAAGAAAAAGAAAAGATTGAGAAAAGATTAAAAGAGATTGAAGATGACACATATCCATGGAACCCAAAAGAAAGTAAAAAAAATAGTTATGCACAAAAACTTGTGAAAAAAACGCAAGCCAAATTTTATAAATTTAAAAGTTCTAACTACAAAACATATTTTTTAATGTCGACAAACTGTGTAAAACTAGTAGACGATGTTGTGGGAACTACGGGTAGTGATTTATTAACTATCAATGGTGTAATAACTCCTGGGGCGTATTATGAATACTTAGAAAATGAATTTAAAAAGAAAAACAGTAATGTAATAACAAAACAAATATATAGTAAAGAAAAAAAGGCTATTAAACAATAGTCTTTTATTTGTATATACATTTATTATCGTACTCATTTATAATATCAACAACTTCTCTAGCTTTGCTTCTAAGTTTACTTATAGTTAACTTTTTGAAGAAAGTGGTCTTATCGTATTTTACTTCTAAATTATAAACATCTTCAAGTAAACTACATAGTTTATTAAAACTACCATTTTTACAAATAACATCATCAAACAAATTTGGAACATCACTAACAAGTCCTTTAAGTCTAAGATTAGAAATTGTTGGAGTAAATGTTTTATTTTTCATAAGTACACTACAAATATATGATTGAAAATAATAAGCATCAGACTTATATTCCTTACCTATTTCATGTTTTAAAGCATAAAGCATATTATTAAATTCAACGTTTTCTATCTTGTAATTATTAAAAGAATTGATTATATTTACAACTTCTTCAGTTTGAAGAGTATTTATAACTTCTTCTAGATAACTATCTTTTGATTTAAATAAAAATTGCATGCTTTTTCTATCATACACCAAAAAACTAATTCCACATCTTACCTTAATATATTTATCATCGCACAATATTTCGTTATTTATAGAATTTATTGCATGATTAAATTCATGGACTATATTATCTATTAAGTTTGGAAGAGATGCATTTTTATATTGATTTAAGACTATAAATTTTTCAGTAAAATAGCTATCACCATATTTTACAAGATTTCTATTAAATGAAGCTGTAATTCTCTTGTATTCACTATTAGAAATATATATTTTCACTTCTTTAAAGCACTTAAGAATAAGAGCTTCATAACTAATTCCATACTTAATAATAAATGCTGGAACAATTAAATATAGAAGATGTCTAATATTAAGAGGATAAGAATATTCAGAAGAAATATCATTCACATAATATATATATCTAGATAAAAATTTATTAACATTTTCATTATTAAGATTCATACATTCTCCTTATCATGTTCTATAAAAGAAGCCGGTTTAATTATATCTACTCCATATTTATCTCTAATCAAATCAAGAGCAGTCTGAATTTTTTCATTATCAATTACTTTTTCATCATTATCATCAAATAAACTTCTTTGAGATATTCTGTAATCTGTGAAATTAGCAAGTCTTATTCCAATATTTCTAATTTTCTCAAAGTTCCATGCTTTATAAAGAATTTTTAAGGCATTTTCATATATATCATCATTAGAACATATTGGTAAATCAAGTGTCATTTGTTTAGAAAAACTAACAAAATCAAAAGTTTTAAAAGTAACTGCAACAACACTGGCATAAAGTTTTTCTTTTCTTAAGCTTTTACCAACTTCACTTGCTTGCCTAAATAACACTCTTTTAATTTCGTCAACATCATCAGTATCTTTTTCCATTGTCCAAGACACACTTATACTTTTGTTTTGCGCAATATTAGAATCAACTGGTGATAAATCTATTCCATTTGCTCTCTCATAAATAACAGAACCAAAAGATTTAAAAACAAGAGTAAGTTTTTTAGGATCACTTCTTGCAACATCCCCAATAGTATTATACCCCATGCTTCTAAGCTTTACTGCTGTTTTTTTACCAACCATAAACAAATCTTCAATAGGTAAAGGAAACATTTTCTCCTCAATTTCATTATCAAAAAGTGTGTGTACACGGTTTGGTTTTTCAAAATCACTTGCCATTTTTGCACAAAGTTTGTTATTACCAATACCTATATTAACAGTAAAGCCAAATTTTTCATAAATTTCATCTTTTATTTTATATGCTGTTGCAATAAGATCTTTATAAAGATAAGAAGTCCCAGTAAAATCCACGAAACACTCATCAACAGAAAACTGCTCTACATCTGGAGAATAACTAGAAATATATTCCATAAGTTTTTTACTAGTTTGTCTATAATAAGTCATATCTGGAGGAAATATTTTCAACCCAGGGCATTTCTTTCTTGCCATATACAAGGTTTCCGCCGTAACTACTCCATATTTTTTAGCAACTGGAGATTTAGCAAGGACTATTCCATGTCTTTTAGATTCATCTCCACCAATTACAGAAGGAATTGTTCTAATATCTATATTATAACCTTCTTTCAAAAGCTTAACAGCAGTCCAAGATAAGAAGGCATTGTTTACATCTATATGAAATATAACCCTAGTCATAACAATCACCAATATAATTTTAAGATATTTTTCATACATGTGCAAGGAAAGGAAAGAATTAACAAAAAAAGAATTCTTTATAATAAGAATTCTTTAAAACTTATTTAACAAGTACATTTCCTGTCATTTCTTTAGGAACGTCAAGTTCCATAACAGTAAGCATTGTTGGCGCAATATCTCCTAGTTTTCCATCTTTTAATGTTAAAGATTTATCAGTAACAATAAATGGTACTAAATTAGTAGTATGTGCAGTTAAAACATTGTTATTATCATCTAACATTTCTTCACAGTTACCATGATCCGCTGTAACAAATAAAGTTATTCCAAGTTCATTAGTTTTTTCAATTATTTGTCCTAGTTTAGAATCAACAGTCTCAACAGCCTTAATAGCAGCTTCCAATACACCTGTATGTCCAACCATATCACAATTAGCAAAATTAAGTATGATTAAATCAAAATCTTTCATTATACTTAAAAGTTCTTCTGTAACTTCATTAGCACTCATTTCTGGTTTCAAATCATATGTTGCTACTTTCGGAGATGGAATTAACTTTCTTGTACATTTTGGTATTTCTTTATCAACACCACCATCAAAGAAATAAGTAACATGAGCATATTTTTCTGTCTCTGCAATTCTAAGCTGACTAAGCCCCAAACTACTAACATAGTCTCCAAATGTATTATCAAGTTTTTCTAAATGGAATGCGTTTGTAGTAATAACATCATCGCTAACCTTCATCATAGTTACCAAACGTAAATTGTTAAACTTAGTATGTTCAAATTCATTAAAGTTTGGATTAGTTAAACTCATAAATAATTCTCTTAATCTATCAGGCCTAAAGTTAAATACGATAAGTCCATCATTTTCCTTAACCATACCATTTTTATCAATTACACCAGGCACTACAAACTCATCTGTTAACTCTCTTTTTTCATTAGAATCAACTAAATCTTTATAATTAGAATATTCTTCTCCAATACCATTTACAATAGCATCATAAGCAAGATGAATTCTATCCCATCTGTTATCTCTATCCATTGCATAGTATCTACCTGATATAGTAGCAATAGAACCTACACCAGATTCTTCAATTTTTTTATTAAGTTCATCCAAGAATTTAATTCCTATATTTGGAAGTGTATCTCTTCCATCCAAGAATACATGATAGTAAACTTTTTTTATGTTTTCTTTCTTACACATATCTATAAGTGCAAATAAATGATTTATGTGAGAATGTACTCCACCATCACTTAAAAGTCCAAAAATATGAAGAGATGAATCATTCTTTTTTACATGATTCATAACATCAAGGATTTCTTTATTTTCAAAGAACGTACCATCTTTAATCTTTGAATTTATAAGCTCTAATGGTTGATAAACAATTCTACCTGCTCCAATATTTAAATGACCAACCTCAGAGTTTCCCATTTGACCTTCTGGAAGGCCTACTAAACTTCCACTAGCTACCAAAGTACTATGCGGAAAATTATTCCATAAATAATCAAAATTTGGATGTTTTGCCATAGCCACAGCATTTCCATGTGGTTCCTTTCTTAATCCAAAACCATCCAATATACATAACATTGCTTTTTTCATAATACTAACCTCCTAAATAATTTCACTTAAGCAAAAAGTTGCATAAACAGGAATATATCTTACATTCTTTTTTACGCAAAAATTGTCTCCAGTGATTCTAAAAGCACAAACCGGCTTATATTTTTCAATAAATAATGCTAAAGATTTAGACTTAGTCTTGTTCATTGGAACAAGCTCAATAGGAATTATCGAACCTGTTCTAGTTTGAATAACAAAGTCAAGTTCTGCTTTCCCCATTGATTGATAATATTGAAGACTAAATCCTATGTTTATAAGAGCAATTGCTACACTATTTTCATAAAGTATTGCCTTATATTTTGCATCAAGTTTATTTTTATTAAGATACATTTTTTTGAACAAAAGACCTGTATCATTCATATATACTTTAAAACTATCCTTGTCTTTAAAAGTATATAAAGGAGACTTAACATCTTTAAGTTTATAACATTTATATATAAATCCATTATTGTGAAGAAAGTTCAAGGCTGTCTCATATTCTTTTGATCTTCCACCATCTTTTATAAGTCCATATTGAAACTTCTTATTATCCTTTTCAAGTTGTAAAGGAATGCTATCATAAACTTCATTAGACCTAATTATATCGATAAGATTATCTTGCATACTCATCTCTTTCTTATAAGTATCTATTACCTTATCAAATATTGATTCTAAGAATAACATACTCCCACCTTTAGAAACATGAAATACTGCTTCTGGCATTCCACCAGTTTCCAAGTACATATCATAATACTCCATAGCAAGACTATGAAATGGCATCTTAGTACCATTTTTAAATGATATTTTTATAAATTCTATTAACTCTTCTTTTCCTAACGCTATAAGGAATTCTTCAAAATCCATAGGAAGCATTGATTTAAACTGTAATTCCATACCTTTAAACTTTGACAAATTTTCTCTTAAAGAAGTGATAATAATAATATGGTAATCATTTTTAAATTTCCCAAAAATTTTAATTGCATTAACAATATCAACACTATTAACGTTATCTATAACAACAAGTGTATCATTTTTATTTATTTGGCTTTGTGTATAGCTAGATAAATATGAAATAACGCTATCCATTGTTTTTTCTTTTTTTAAGTTTTGTGACAAAATAACATCATCATTTGCATCAATGTAAACAACATTATTATAATTTTTTTCACCAAATTCTAGGACAGTATAAGTTTTCCCCACTTGCTTACTACCATATACTACTAAAGGTTTACGCAAAGGTTCATCTTTCCAATGTTCCAGGAATTTTACTATTTTACGCTCCATAAAGTGGCCTCCTATATCATTTTTCCTACTTTATATTATATTACTAATGATTTTTATAGTCAATAAGTAAGAAATATTTGTAAAAGAAAAGGAGCCTTAAGACTCCTAATTTTATATGTAATTTTTATGAAACTCTAACCTCAGTTTATCAGCCACTGTTACGATAAACTCAGAGTTAGTAGGTTTAGCTTTATCTATATCTACACTATGACCAAAAATCTCTTCCATAAGGTCCCAGTTACCTCTATTCCAACTAACTTCAATTGCATGTCTAATTGCTCTTTCTACACGTGATACTGTAGTGGAAAAAGTTTTAGCTATTTCTGGGTATAATTCCTTAGTTATTCCACCTATTACTTCTGGTCTTTCATAAATAATTGAAATACCTTCTCTAATGTATTGATATCCTTTAATATGGGATGGAACTCCTAACTCATGTAAAATTTTTGTAATTGATATTTGTAAATTGTTGTGATAAACATCTATAGATTTTCCCGCTGCTACTTTTGGATTAACACAGTTAACAATTCTTCTTTCTAAATCAGATAGTTCAAATGGTTTAAGAATAAAATAATCTATACCAAGTTCTGATGTTTTTCTAATTATATCATCAGTATTATAAGATGTTAGAACAATAACTTTCTTGTTTATTCCAAACTTCTTCATCTCTTCAAGTACATCCATGCCATCCTTCTTTGGCATTATTAAATCTAAAATTACTACATCGTAATCACTTTGATTGTTCTTTATCAATTTTAGACCCTCTACACCATCATGAGCTTCTAATGTAATATCGATACTTGCGTGATCACTAAAATACTCCTTTACCATATTGATTAACTCTACGTTGTCATCAATCATAAGCACTTTAATGTTATTCATATTTTCCCTTTCTATTAACTGCACGCAACTACATTATACAAAATATTTAGATAAATTTATATAGCGAACTTTAGCTACTTATGTAAAATTTTGTCGAATTAAGTAAAAAAAAATAGCTATTTGCTATTTTCTCTCATAATATATAGAAATTCATCGGCTTTTGCACTTGCTCCACCAATTAAATAACCATCGATAACAGAAATTTCATCAAGCATTTGAATATTATCTTTATTTACGCTTCCCCCATAAAGTACTTTAACAGATGAATCATATTTTTCCATAACAAAGTCTTTAATATAAGAAAGCATTTCTTCTATTTCTTCTGCTTTAGGAATTAAACCAGATCCAATTGACCATATTGGTTCATATGCAATTATAATCTTTTGAATTTGTGTTTTATCTAGACCACTAAATACTTCTATTATTTCTTTACCAACGACATCTTTTGTTATATCATTTTCCTTTTCTTCAAATGACTCACCAATACAAAGCACTGGTATTATATCATTTTCTAAAAGTCTTTTAATTTTTTCAAGAATAATGTTGCTGTCTTCATTTTGATCTTTTCTACGCTCAGAGTGACCAACTAAGCAGTATTTGCAACCAATCGATTTTAATTGTTCAGCACTAATCTCTCCAGTTGTGGCACCATTTTTTGATGCTGATACATTTTGAGCTCCTACTAAAAAGGAACTATTATTTTTATATTCAGAAATATATATACAACTTGGACAAATAACTGTGTTACTGCAATCAACATCATTAAACTTTTTTTCAAATTTTTGAACATCAGCAAAGTTCATGTAGGTTTTTTGATTACCTATCACTATTTTTGTCATCATCATTCTCCTTATTTTTTATAATATCAACAAGTTTTCCAATAACACCATAGTTATCATATTTTTTATGTTCAATCGCATGCTTATAAACATCCAAAACAGACTCACCATAATATTTAGAACTATGAACCTCTGCATTAAGTCTTGCCTGTTTTTGAAGTTGTGTTAATGTTTTCTTATCTTTTGAAAGCTCTAAAACTATTTTTATATACTCATCTTCTGTTTTAAAAATTCTACCATTAAGACCATCAATAACAGTATTTCTAAAACTTTCATCATCAATGCAGATAGGTGCAACACTAGCAGCCATAGCTTCAATAACAGTAAGCCCCTGAGTTTCTGTTGTAGAAGCTGTAGCAAAAACATCAGCTATTCTATAATACAATGGAACTTCTTCCCAAGGAACTTTTCCTGTAAAGAAAGTATTCTTATCAATACCAAGCTTTTTAGATGTTCCCTTATACTCTTCCATATCAGGCCCATCACCAATTATAATTAAGTTAATATTTTTATTTTTCTTAATAATCTCCTTTTGTGCGCTAAGCAGCAAATCAACATTTTTTTCCTTAGCAAGTCTTCCTACAAACACTATATTAAATGAACCATCTTTTATCTTCAATTTTTCTTTTATAGAATTAACCTTTTTCTTATCAACATTTTCTACATAGAATCGTTCTATCTCAATACCTGTTGGAATTATATATATATTTTTATCAACCTCGTATTTTTGCTTAAATAAATCATATGTTTTCTTAGTTGGAACAATTAGTTCATTTGCAGTTTTATCACAGTAGAAAAGTGTTAAGTATTCAACAATTTTTTTACTAGACTTATCAAAGTATCCTTTAGTTATGTAATGAGTATAATCTTCATACATTGTATGATAAGTATGTACAAGCGGGATATTAAATTGTCTAGATATTATTCTTGCAAATGTTCCCATACTAAATTCAGTATGTGAGTGAATAACATCAAGTTTCCATTTACGTATTATATTCATAGCTCTTATAGGATAAATTCCAGATACTCTATAGTCATATATTCCAATAGGAACACCCGGTATCCTAAGAACCGTGTTATTTTCATCAAATTTATAATGCATATTCTCTGTATTAAGTGTTACAACATAAACTTCATGTCCCTTTTTCTCAAGAGCCTTTTTAAGCATAAATACACTTGTTGACACACCATTTATAAAAGGCGGATATGTATCGGTAAAAATTCCTATTCTCATGCTTTTTCTTCATCTCCTTTAAAGAATCCTAAGGCAATACCACCTGCTATCATGCCCAAATAATAAGTAATAAACCTCCAAATAATAAGTGCAGAAGAAAGTCCAGATGGAGAAATAAATCCATTGAAGAATTGTAAGAATCCCCATTCTATACCACCACTTCCACCAGGAATAGGTACAAAATTACCTATTAAAAGAACAAATGCTGAAGCAGTTATCGCTTCCATCATAGAAATACTGACAGAAGAATCAATACTCATAAATATAAACATAGGTATTACATAATAAACAACCAATGCTAAAAGTTGATAACAGAAACACTTAATGAAAAGCATTTTCCTTCTCTTAAACAGTTTAGCGCTGCTATGAAATTCAGAAAGTTTCTCTTCCCATTTTTTTACTGTTTCATCTTGATCTTTAACAATTTTAAACTTAGCAGCCAATTTAATTATTAGCTTTCCAATAAAGTCATTAAACTTCTTAGAAAAGCTAACAAACAAAAGACCAACACCGACTAAAATATTAAGTACAAATCCTATAACAATTAGTGTAGAAAGTGTACTTGAAACATTAAAGAAATGAAACTTCATATTAACAAACAAAGCAAAAATACCGATTATGATAAGTGCTAACTGATACATAATAAAGTCTTGGACTATTATATTTGTAGCAGATGCAACTGTTACACCAGTTTTCTTAAGCATATAAACCTGCATTGGTTGTCCGCCTGTAGAAAATGGAGTAATTCCATTAAAGAACTGTGTTATGAGTGTCTGATGAACCATTCTTTTAAGAGTAATTTTCTTACTATACTCTCTAGCAACTAAGTACAAACATAAAGATCTTAGTAATATATAAAGAGACATAAAAATAATTCCAAGTAAAATAAGCCATTTATTAGCAAGTATTAAATTATTGATGATATTTTGATAATCATCTTTCATTACAAAGAATAAAACGATAGCGGTAATAGCAAGTACAATTAAGGTGTTTCTTTTAGTATTTTTCATTTATAGATGCTACCCCTGGTAGTTCTTTTCCTTCCATAAATTCAAGTGTTACACCACCACCGGTAGAAGCAAATGTAACTTTATCCTTGTAACCAAGTTTACTTGCTGCAGCTACTACATCTCCACCACCTAAAATTGTCTTTGCATTTAATGAAACTATTTTTTTAAGTGTTTCAGCAGTACCAACAGTAAAATTAGAGAATTCATATACGCCTAATGGGCCATTCCAAAATACTACTTTTGCACCGTTTAAAACACTATTATATAAAGAAATTGTACCACTTCCTATATCCATACCCATTTCATCATCTTGAATATTATCAACTGAAACTGTATTATAAGGAACTTCATTTGAAAATTCTTTAGTAACAACTGTATCTACAGGAAGAACAATTTTATCGCTATATTTAGAAAGAACATCTTTACAAAAATCTATACTGTCACTATCTAGTATTGATTTTCCAATATTTTTTCCTTCAGCTTTTAAAAATGTATAAGCCATTCCTCCACCAATAATTATTTTATCAGCTTTAGTAACCAAGTTATTTATAACGCCTATTTTATCAGTTACTTTACTTCCACCCAAAATAACTACAAAAGGATGTTCTGGATTGTTTAAAATACCTAACTCATTAACCTCTTTTTCAACTAAGAAACCAAGTCCTGAAGGAAGGTTACTCGCAATTCCAACATTTGATGCATGAGCTCTATGAGCAGTTCCAAAAGCATCATTTATAAATATATCGCCAAGACTGGCCCAATATTTGCCAAGTTCAGGATCATTACCACTTTCTTTTTTACCAGGAACATCTTCGAATCTAGTATTTTCCATAAGAAGAACGTCTCCTGTTTTTAAATTGTTTACAGCATCTTCCAAATTACTACCACGAGTTTCTGGTACAAATATAACGTTCTTACCAAGAAGTGAAGAAAGTCTTTCTGCTACTAATCTTAAGCTATTTTTCTCTTTATCTGCTTCTTCTTTTATTCTACCTAAATGAGACATAAGAATAACTTTTGCACCACCATCTATGGCATATTTAATAGTAGTTAAACTTTGAACTATTCTATTATCATCTATAATTTTTCCATCTTTAATAGGAACATTAAAATCACATCTAATAATAACTTTTTTATTATTTAAATCATAATCTCTAATTGTTTTCTTCATAACATTCTCCTAACAAATATATTATAGCAAAATATACTGCTTTTGCAAATAACCACAATGTAAAATGTAAATAGTAAAGAGCAATACAATTACATAAAAAAACAGGTTTCATTTTTTGAAACACTGTCTTAAATTATATATAATTTATTTTTCCATTAAATACTTTGCAGTTCTAACCATTTGAGTTGAATAACCCATTTCGTTATCATACCATGCTACTACTTTTACTAATTGTCTTCCATCTACTTCAAGAACATTTGTAGAAAGTCCATCAACAATTGCACCATATCCTAATCCAATAACATCGCTTGATACAATAGGATCCATAGTAAATTTCAAAGTTTCGTTAGCATTTACTTTCAAAGCATCATTTATTTCTTCTTTTGTAGTATTTCTCTTTAATTCAAGAGTTAAGTCTACAACTGATCCTGTTGGAACAGGAACACGCATAGCTGCACCATCTAGTTTTCCTTTTAGGTTAGGAAGTACATTTCCAATGGCACTAGCTGCACCTGTAGAAGCTGGTACTATATTGGCAGCACAAGCTCTTCCACGTCTTGCTTTAATTCCTTTTTTATGTGGAACATCAAGTGTAGCTTGGTCGTTTGTATAAGCATGAACAGTTGTCATATATCCTTTTTCTACACCAAATACTTTATCTATAACATTCAAAACTGGTGCTAAACAGTTTGTAGTACATGATGCTGCTGATATAACTTGTTCACTACCATCAAGAGTTTCATGGTTAACATTGTAAACTATTGTTTTAAGTTCACCCTTTGCAGGAGCAGAAATAATTACTTTTTTAGCACCAGCATTTATATGAGCCATTGCTTTCCCAAGTGAAGTAAATGCACCAGTACATTCAAATACTACATCTACATCCATTGCTTTCCAAGGAAGAAAAGCAGGATCCTTTTCTGCAAATACAGGAATTCTTTTATCTCCAACAACAAGCTTATCTCCTTCAAAAGAAATTTCGTCAACACGATAGTTTCTATGATTTGTATCATATTTTAACAAATATGCAAGTTGTTCTGCATCAGTTAAATCATTGATAGCTACTATTTCAAACTCAGGATCACTATCCATAAGTCTAAATACAAGTCTTCCAATTCTTCCAAATCCATTTATTGCTACTTTTACCATTATCTATCATCCTTTCTCTATTTAAAACAACTTCCACCAATAAATTCTCTTAGTAATGAGTCATCTGGTACAGCATCAGATGGTATTGGTAAAAATGTTTTTAGCACATTTATAAGTCTTCTTGCCTCTTCATAATAAGGACTAGTAATAGACACAGAATATAAAAGAGGTTCAACATAAGTTTTTAAAACACCTATCTCATATATTAAAGCCGTGTTGAAAGTTGCATCTGCTGAATCTTGGTTAGGGAATATATGTTTTTCTTCACCAAGTCTTACTTTTCTCCAACTTCTAAGTGTATCTTCAACTTTATATCCACGAGTCCTATTATCTCTTACAATCCTTCTTAAAAGTCTATTGTCAGTTGTAGATATTCTATTATGAATATCAATATTTAAAATTGTAAGTGGAGACAAATATATTTTAAACTTCTTCTTTCTATCAATAGAAGTTAAAATCTTATCATTAAGAGCATGAATGCCTTCTATAATAAGTACCTCATTTTTACCAAGTGCTACCTCATCTTCACCTGGTTCTGACTTACCTTTAACAAAATTAAATATTTGAAGTCTTACTTTTTCTCCATTCAATAATTTTTTAACATCACTATCAAACTTTTTAATATCAATAGCCTCTAAACATTCAAAGTCTGGCTCACCATTTTCGTCAAGTGGTGTCTTTTCACGATCGACAAAATAATTATCCATAGATATTTCACGTGGCTCAAGACCAAAACTTCTTAAATACATTGAAAGTTTTCTACAACTTGTAGTTTTACCTGAAGATGAAGGACCTGCTATTAAAATTATCTTAACTTGATCTTTCCTTGAAACTATATCTTTAGCAAGATTTAATAATCTATTACTTTGCAAGGTTTCATCTATTCTTATTATGTCATCAGCACGACCATTTGATACAATAGTATTTAAAGCAGGAACATTACTTATCTTCATAATTTCTGCCCATTTTTGATATTCTCTAAATACTTCAAATAATTTTGGATGATGTTCGTATTTCTTAATGCCATCAATATACACAGTAGGGAATAATAATACAAAGCCTCTAGGATTTAAAAAATGAATATCAAAATGTTTTAAACAACCTGTTGATGGTGGCATCAAAGTAAAGAAATAGTCATACATACCACCTATTTTATAAAGAGTAATATGCGTGTTAGTAGCATACTTTAAAAGATTAACTTTTGATGTCTCCTTATTAAGTTCAAAATACTCTATTGCTTCATATCTTTCTACTCTACACTTTGTAATAGATATGTTTTTTTCAGCAAGCTCTTTCATTTTTGCTTTTAAAATTTTACATTTTTCTATATCTAAATCAAAGTTTGTTTCTATATAAATTCCTTTATCTATAGAATATTTAACTATTATCTTAGCATTTCTCCCAAACGCTTCAGTAACAGCATAGGAAGCTAAATACACAAGTGAATTTACATACACTAAATTTCCCATTCGATCTTTCAAGTCAACAAACTCAATATCATCATTATCTACTATATAATCAGAAAGCTCACGATATTTATTTTTTGCTTTAGCTAAAATTATTGGGTACTTAAATTTGTCTTGATAATCTTTTGCAACATCTGCAAAAGTAAGGCCACTAGGAATTTCTTTTTCCTCGCCCATTATTTTTAATTTTATGCTTTCTATCACAATATCACCTTTTCTATTCTCAAATAAATATTACCACAAATTATATGTTTTTTCCACTAATATATGATTATTTAACACAATTTAACAAAAAAATGAATATAATTATTTCCTAATTACTATTATATATATAGGTGATTATAAATGGGACTTATACCAGTAGTAATTGATAAAGAAAATAATGTTGAAAGAAGTTATGATATTTTTTCTAGGCTATTAAAAGATAGAATAATATTTATAAGTGGAGAAATAGATGACAATCTAGCAAATAGTGTAGTAGCAGAATTGTTATATTTAGATTCTCTCGAAAAAAAAGATATCTTCTTATACATCAACTCACCAGGTGGTAGCATAACATCCGGCATGGCTATATATGACACTATGAATTTTATAAAAAGTGATATATCAACAATATGTATAGGAATGGCTGCATCTATGGCGGCATTTCTCTTATCAAGTGGAACTAAAGGAAAAAGAATTGCTCTTCCAAATAGTGAAATAATGATTCATCAACCTCTAGGAGGAGTTGAAGGTCAAGCAACAGACATGAAAATACGCACAGATAGAATAATTGAAACAAAGTCAAAGCTAAATAAAATTCTCTCTGAAAATACAGGCAAACCATTATCAAAAATAAAAAAAGATACAGAAAGAGATTATTTTATGTCAAGCAAAAAAGCGTTAGAATATGGATTGATAGATAAAATTATAGAAAAAAATGTTAGCGTTCACTAACATTTTTTGATTGTATAAGTTTATCATACATTTCTTTAATTTTTCTAAATCTATGATTAAGTCCTGATTTAGATACGCTCTTTCCAGTCTCTAAAGTCATAATTTCACTAAGTTCACTAAGAGAAGCCTCAGGATATTTTAGTCTATACACAGCAGTTTCTTTTAATTTTTCATCGAGAAAATCAATTCCTAAAACAGAGTCAATATATTCAATTTCTTTTATTTGAAATGTAGCTGTAGCTATAATTTTATCAGTATTTGCTTGTTCACAATTATTAAGTCTATTAGTGTTGTTTTTTTGTTCTTTGTGAATTCTTACATTTTCATAATATAGTACAGAAGAAGGTGCATTTATTATTTTTAAAAAGTCACTTATCTTCTCCGCCTCTTTTATATAAACCATATATTTAACATCACGCATCAATATTTTTGAATTCATATCAAACTGATTTAATAATCTTTGTACAAATACAGCTTCATACTTATTATCATATAAAAGTTCTAAGTGATATGAAGTTTTAGGATCGTTTATACTTCCTCTTGCTAAAAATGTTCCACGTAAATAAGCCTTCATTTCTTCAACAGAACCTACTATATAATCTTTTGGATACTCTAAAAAGTTATTATTCTCATCAATTAAAGATATATCTGAAAGAATAGTAGAAACTTTTGAAGTAACTGTTACAACATACATTTTTTTTGAAGCAAAATTTGCCATTCTTCTACTTTCAAGTGTTGCAGTTGCACCATAAACTGTTTTTATTAAAACATAAAGTCTTTTAGCAACTTTAATATTTTCAGAAGAAATTTCAATTTTGTCTAAAGAAAATTTACTACTACTTCTAATAAAACCGGAAATTTCTGCAATATTCTCTAATATTGAAAAATTTAAACTGGAAATTTCATTTTTCACAGTTGTCGTAAAAGACATAATATCTCCCCCTTACAAATATTTGATAAGTGTATATATAGCAAACCCTATAAAAGCAAGTGATAAAAATAAAACTGGATAAAAAAGGAAATAAATAAAAGCACTTTTTTTAATTTCACTATCATTGTTATTTCCACTTTCAACACTTTGATCTTCATAAAACTTACTAGCAGCATTAGAAAGTACTTTCTTATACCCTCTCACGTTAGACATGCTTCCAACATCGTCAAGTCTTTTTATATTATCGACATAACTATTATAATAAACATTTTGACCATTTACTAAAACATTATCAAAATATAAAAAGTCAAAAGACTCGTCAGTAATAGCCCCCGAAATATCTGGCATATTTTCTAAAAACCATTCTGTAGGAACAGAAGAAAAATCTCTAAAACCTGTTGGAATAGAAATATAAGTACCAAGAAATAATTTTGTTAAACTAACTATATTACCTCTTATATTATCTTTACTATGAGAACTATCCATTTCTCCAAAGGAAAACTTTCCATCATCATACAAAATATGTTCAGAATCAAGAGTAGGAACATACATACCATTATCATGAATTATTTCCAAATCACCATAAAGTTTATAAAAAATCTTTGTCAAATCACACTCAGAATTACATAAAAAATAATCTTTTAATGTTTCCACGATATCATCACCTATAATAATGTTAACACTAAATTCGTTAAATGAAAACATCTTTATTTTTCAAAAAAATTCTTAAATGCCTTTTAATTGTCGTTAATGTATTATCCACCTTTTTATATGGAATATCAAGTAAAACCGAAATTTCTTTATTAGAAAAATTATTTAATCTTAACTCATACACTAAAGATGCTAAATAAGGCAAATCATATTTATATGCATAAATTTTTTTGACTAAAGAATTTTGAAAATATTTTTCCTCTAAGCTAAAATCATTAGATAAAATATCTTCAAGCACTATCTCACCAGTATCATCCAACGCATAATCAAGCGAAATAGCATTATTTAAAAAATTGCATTTCAAAGTTGAAAACTTTCTTATGTATACAACAACTTTACTTCTTATGCAAAAAAGTACATATGTATAAAAAAGGCTTTTATCATCAGTATAAGTATTTATAGCAACACTTATACCATAATAAGCTTCTTGATATAAATCCTCAAGTTCAACACCATATTTTTTACATTTAACATAATAATGATATGCAACTTTCTTAGCAAGCGGAATATATTTATCAAAAAGAGAGAAATATGACACCTCATTATTCTCTCTTATTTGATATACAAGTTCATAATCATTTAATTCTAGATAATCCAAAAATCCTCCTATCTGTCTAAACTTATCATCTCATATATCATAATACCAGCTGCAACAGATGCATTTAGACTGTTAACTTTTCCATACATAGGGATTTTTGCTATATAATCACACTTTTTAGAAACCAAGTTACTCATTCCATTTCCTTCATTACCAATAACAAGAGCAACTTTTCCAGTATAGTCTATATCTCTATAATCAGTGTCACTTTCCATCTTTGTTCCAACCACCCAAAAGCCATTATCTTTAAGTTCATCTAACACATTGGCTATATTTACAACTTGTGCTATTTTAATATTTTCAACAGCACCAGCGCTTGTTTTCATAACGGTTGAATTAACTTCAACAGATCTATCTTTCGGAATAATAATTCCCGTTATACCTGCTGCCTCACAGGTTCTAATTATTGCACCAAGATTATGAGGATCTTCTAAATGATCCAATACAACCACTTTTGCATTTTCTACATTGAGAAATTCAGTGTAATCACTGTAACAAAAATCTTCTATGTCAAGTATTATACCCTGATGAGAAAACTTATCAAATCTAGAAAATTCATTTTTCTTTAAACAAATTGGTTTAATATTTCTCTTTTCTATTAAAGAAAGTATATCTTTATCTGAAAAATCCTCTATAATTGTAATTTTATTTATTTTTTTGTTACCAGACAATATTTCCTTTGCAACATTTCTTCCATATACTAACATATACTACCTCCCAATATGTTACTCATTATTTCTTCTATTCTATCTCTATTTTCAGATAATTCCAAAAATCCAATAACAGCTTCTAAAGCCGTTGCATACTTGTAAGTAATTATATCGCAACTCTTTGGATGACCTGATTTATGATTTCTAGCTCTTCTAATAACGTCTAACTCTTCTTCAGTAAAAAAGTTATTATCAAGTAACTCTTTTATATATTTCGCTTGATTAACAGCACTAACATAATTAACGGCATTTTTTTGTAAATCATTAACATTAGCAATATTTTTATTTATTAAAAATTTTCTAACATAATACTCATAAATGTTATCACCTAAGTAAGCCAAAACTAAAACATTTACATTTCTTATATCTATATTATTCATAAATTATTCACCTTCTGTAACATTTTTACTTGAAACATCTAAAACTAAATCAGCTTTAGAAATAATTTCTTTAGAATTACTTATAATAACAATAGTATGATCCGTTTTTAATTCATCTAAAAGATTTAATACTTTCTTAGATGCTTTATCATCCAACACATTTATCAAATCATCAAAAAGTAAAATTTTACTATCTTTTAAAAGCATTCTAGCAATTACCAAAAGTTCCTTTGTAGACTGAGTAATAGGAGTACTATCAGTAAGCACTGTATCATATCCTTTATCTAACTTTTTAATTTCAGCATCTAATCCTATCTTTTTACAAATATCAACTACTTTAGTAAAATTGGGATTGATCATAAGGAAGTTTTCTTTAAAAGGTATATCAAAGAAAACAGTATGTCTTCTAACGGAAGAAATTGATTGAAAATAACTATCATCACTAATATCATTTATGTCAATTCCATCTAGTAAAATTTTTCCTTCATGCTGACGATTAAGCTTTAAAAGCAAATCAAAGATTCCATTTTGACTGGCTTCATCATGTCCAGTAAGCACCGTTATAGCATTACCAGGTATGGTAAAACTTACCTTATTCAATATTGGTGCATTACGAAATCCATATAAAACTTTTGAGAATTCTATTTTACCTTCTATTTGAGTTTTGTCAATAAAAACACCACCTTTTTTCATTCTGCTATACTCTATAACCTTATTATATCTATTAAGGGATACCATCAAATTACGATACTCTACATTTATTGTTAATATAGTAGAAAAATTATCAATTATTTTTTGATAATAATTATATATAATTAAAAGTACCCCTACTTCCATATGTCCATTTTTTACAAGAAAGACACCATAAACAACAGAAAGTAATCTGAAAAGTTCAAAAGCAAATAGAAAAGCATGATTATTACAGTTAAATCTAACATTATATTTACCATTCGCATCTAAATATTTTTTTACTTTACCTTCTATGCTTGGATAAATATTGTCATATATATTAAAACTTTTTATTTCCTTTATGGAACCAAAATAATCATAGACAGAAGCAGTCATCGAGTCAAGTTGAAGTTTCCTTCTTTCACTCAACTCTTGAACTTTGTTCCCAGATTTAATAGAAATAACTAACATAATTATTGAAACAACAACGGCAAAAACAAATATATAAATATCTATTGAAAAGAAATAAACATAAATAACTAAAAATTCTATAATTTGTACAACTCTAATTACACCTGCAGTAAAAAATCCCGATATTACATCAACATCCGTTATTACAGTATTTGTATATTGTGCAGGTGTAAACCTAGATAAACTAAATAATGAATTATCTTTAGTCTTATTAAGTGCTAAGTCGTTATAATAAGAAAATAGCTTATTGTAAAGATTATAATAAGCAACCTGGTTTATACCTTCAGAGAAACGATAAACACCTGCAATAACTATTAAAATAAGAAGAAGTATAACTGCATTATCAAAATCACTCTTGGTAACACAGTTAATAACCTCACTAAATAAAACGGGTATTATTAAAAGAAGAGCACGTATAGAAATAGATGTAAAAAACTTATAAAAATATTCAAGCTTTGCAACTTTTAAAACCGTCTTTAACTCTGATTTAAAATTACCTTTCATAACAAATTCTCCATTTATACATTATAATCAATTTTTACAGCCGTAATAATATAATAAGCATTATCCAAATGATGTGAACATGTTTGTAATATAATAATTTCCGAATTTTCATCATATGGAACATCTCTTGTGTATATAGAATTACTTTTCAATTTATCAACATGTCTTACAAAATCTGTTCCATAAGTATCCACAGTCATATGTTCAAAATCAGTAACGACTTCTTTAATAGAAATAATTTTATAAATATTTTTTCCACTATCATGTTGAAAAATAATATATGGATTTTTATTAAAGAAAGATTCATCTAAGAAACTTTCTAATCTTAAAAATGGTACTTTGATATTTTTGTCTCTAGAATTATGCCCATATATGTTAATTTGTTTACTTGAAGGATAAACTCTATAATCCATAAATTCACTACCACGAACATCTTGTTTTTTTTCTATTGATCTATTTAAATAATATTGATTATCTTTTCCTCTAACAATAAGTATGTTAAATAGATCTGGTATTTCTAGTCTTCCTATAATATCATAATTATTCTTATTTTTCCTCTCAGCCTGTAAATCTACATCAGGAGACATTTTGATGTATTCTTTTGGTTCTACTTCTATATGTTTTTTTTCTGTTTCATCAACTTTTATTTCTTCTGGAGCATCTTCATACTCTTTAATCGGATTTGATTCTTTATTGTAATCAATATAAACTTTAATGCCTGATCCTACAATAAGTAATAAAAAAATAATAGTTAAAAATATTTTTGTTTTATTTTTTTTCATATATATAGTTTCCTTTCTAGTATAATACATTATCATTTTAACACAAAAGATCTTGAAATTATCAAGATCTTTTACTGTATTTAAATAATTTTAATTTATATATAACTTTTTAACTATTGATTAGCTTCATCATTTGAGTGTTTTTCTTCTTCTTTGTTTTCCTTATCTTCTTTTTTATCTTTCATAAATGATGTAGCAGCTAAGCCAGCTGATCCAAATGCTAAGCCAAGCAATCCTTCAAGTCCAATTGATGCTTTATTTGCTGAACCAGCAATACCATCAATGCCAGTACGTGGAACAAACGGTGTTGTAGGAGTTGGCGTTGGGGTTGGTGTCGGCGTTGGCGTTGGCGTTGGCGTTGGTGTCGGCGTTGGTGTCGGCGTTGGAGTTGGTGTTGGAGTTGGGGTTGGTGTCGGTGTTGGTGTCGGTGTTGGCGTTGGGGTTGGCGTTGGCGTTGGATCTGGTTTTGGATTTGGTGTTGGACTTGGAGTCGGTGCCGGATTTGGTGTTGGTTCACCTTTTACTGGTGAAATTTCACGCTGATCCATAACAATAGTTGGTTTTGATCCATCTATAATATTTCCATCTTTATCACAAGCAATAATTGTTATATATCCATTTTTATCAACTTTAATAATTTTATAATATGTACCAAATCCATCATCAAATTTAACAATCTGTCCTTCAGTATAATCTTGCAAACTAGTAATGACTGGCATCCTTTCATAATTTGTAAATTCATAATTCAAATAATCATAATTTGCAAGAAGCTCATCCCTTGTTTTAATATTTTTAACCTTAGTAACCAAACGCTTAAATGACTTAACAGACACAGAAAGATTTTTAAGCATTTTGTACAAGCCATATGCATCAATAATTAAATTATCAAGCTCGTCTTGAGCAGCTTTTACCTCTTCTCTTTTAGCAGCAAGCTTACTTCGAACATATCTAAGTTTATTGGTCCAAGTACGATGTGCAGTAGTTTCTCTCTGCATAGTTTTATATTTAGGAATTTCTGTACCATCAGTTTTATAAACAACTTTTGTAACAACTTGATAACTTTCATATGCTGTTGGCTCAGAAGCCAACAATTGAGATTCTTGATCTTCTAATTCTTTTAATTCTTTTTGTAAAACTTCTAAAGCTTCATTCTTTTTTTCTATCTCGTCTAAAAGTTCATTTAATTCATCAACTCTTTCACCTGATTTAGTAAGAGCTGTGTCTATGTTATCTGCAGTAACATCAAACAATCCTTTTAGTCTATTGATTGAATTAAGTGCCTCACCAGTAGCATCACTTGACCAAGTATCAAAAGATTGTCTTATTGATTGTAAATCCGTTGCCAAATTATCAAATTCTTCTCTTAATCCACTAACTATATTTGTAGCACCCTTTGGCCCTAGGGATCTTAACTCGTTTTTCCATTTTTCTAGTGTAGTTCCTTTAAAATAGTTTGTTCTGTCAGTTACACCTAATTCTGTCATTGCAGCAGTGATATCTTCAAGTGAAGCTTGTCCATTTTCAAGTAAACCAGGAGCAACTGTACTTGCATTATCCACGGTAAGATTACTTCTAATGTCACTAAAAGTATAATCTTTTCCATCTACAGTAGCAGCATTAGTAAGTCCACCAGCTGTACTATTGTCTCCTTTCCACCTAGTTCCACCTTTATCATGTGTAGTATCAAAAGTAGAAGAATCTTGTGAAAATTCAGGAGTAATTACACCACCGATTTTTTTTGCAGTCGATACATCATAATTACCTTTTAAAACAGTAGATGCATCAGAAATTACTTCATAATTACCATTATATAACGTATAATTACCATTCTCTCCAAACTTAATATAAATTGGTTCCTCTCCTAAATTAGAAGAACTAACAATATATGTGTCTCCAGAAACAGCACTTGATTTAATATTTTCTATGTATTTACTGATATCAGTAGCACTATCTGTTGAATTACTAGTTGAAGTTGATTTTACAGAAAAATCGCCTGCTTGTATGTTAGATACTACTTCAGTTGTTCCATCATTTTTTACTCTCGATAAAATAAAATTAGAAGGTGCTTTTCCAAGACCATTATCATTATAATCATATATTGTCCATTCTTCACCTTGGTATATAACTGTTTTTCCTCTACTACCACCAGTTGGATTTCCATTTACATCAGGAACTATTGTGGTACTAGAAGCATTAACAGAATCAACAGTTGGAGAGCCATTGCTATCATTTGGAACATATTGTACTGGAATTAAACTATTACCATTTGGAACTGTAATTGATACATTTGTTTTCTGGCCATCAGAACCAACTTCATTTAAAATAAAATTATAAGAAACTCCACCTGCTTGGCTACAACTAGAAACCACATATGTTTTGCCATTATATTGATAGTAGTTACCTACAGAATCATTACCCATTGTGCTTGGACTAGCTGCTCCACGAATTGGAACAAAACTTCCAGTGGCAGTAGTATTATCAGCAAAACTTTGTCCACCACCACTATGAACATCACCATTAGCAGTTGTATGAAGTGGTGTTACATCAACATCATTACCAAAACTTTGTCCGCCACCGCTATGAGTAACTCCATTAGAACTTGTATGAAGTGTAGCTGTACTTTTTATATCTTCAGTTTTATCCATAATGCATCCTCCTTTTTACACTATCAACTATTAACATTCAAGGTTGCTTCATTATTTTCAGCTTGTTTATCAATATTCTCTTCAAACGCTCTATAATCACTAATGGTTTTCTTTAAAAAATTTATATATAATTGCAAAGATGTTTCAATTGGTTCAAAATTATTAGATAGACTTTTACATTTATCATAAATAATACTTTGTGTATCACTTGTCCAAACATCTGTAGCATTTATTTTTTCATAAGTGTTTTTCTCGTTAACAAAAATATCTTTAATTTTATTTAGACTCGCCTCAAAATCTTGAATACAACTATCAAATTGTTCAAAATCAGTTATTACCACTCTATTCATAATTCTCAGCCTCCGATTTCAATTCTCTAGCAAATGCCGCATCATGTTCTGCATAATTTGTATCAGTTTTTGCTATAAATGTGCTAATATTTCGCATTGCAACTGGTAATGTTTTCATCTTATCCAAGTATGCATGAACATTACTGCAAAACATAGTAGAATCTTGTCCTTGCCATATAGACTCAAGTACTTCTAACTTTTTTAGTAATTCATCAACTTCATCATCTAGTTTATTACCATCAAGCTTAATAACATCAGCAATATTCTTAAGTTCACCGTGTTTAACTTTCAATATCATTCTATCACCCCATTATAAGTTTTCATTATTAGAAAGAATATCAGCAGATACGTTTGCCACAGAAGCAACATTTGAAACATCATTATTTAAAGGTTTAGATGTTGTTACACTAGAATTCAATGCATTATTAAGAGTAGACTTTGCGCTTTCAATTCCAGATAAAACCTTTTCAGTCAATATATTAGGATTATCTTCAATAATCTGTTTATCACTATTTAACTGTTGAATATTCGTTCTAACAATATTAGATGCATCATTTAACTCCTTAGAGTCAAGCGTTTCATTTTTGTTAATATTCTTAACTGCAACAGATGAAATTCCAGTAGAATCATCTAGCTTTTTCTCATCAAGATTACTATCTTTAGAAATTGTGTTTAGATTTTCTTTCTGAACAGTCATAGTTTCATCATACGTTTGCTCATCATTTTTATTGCCATTTTTAATATTACCAAGGTTAACTCCTGCAACAGAAGATTCATCAAGAGGTTTAGTATCTCTTAAATTAGAGCCATCATTAACACTTTGACCATCCATTTTTTCTATTAACATTTGATCAAAACTGTTAGTTTTCATAGTATCATTTTTTACAAAGTCTTGTGGAATTTCAATATTACTAGCAACCTTTGAAAGTTGTCTATCCATTTCAAACATTTGTGTAGAATGCTTTTGCACTATATTTTTTACATTAAGTAAGGCTCCGGACAAAGAATACATCTGATCTTGAACTGTATCAATTGCATTATCAATCAATCCAGTATTTTTAATCGGGCTCATTTTAGTATTAAAATTATTGGCAGTTGTTTCCTGATTATTTTGACTTCTTCCAATAAGACTAACACTTTCCTCCATTTGAGCTTCGTTCATAACAATAACATTCCCCATAGATTAACACCTACCTTTAGTTTTCTACCATATAGAGTATACATTAATTTTAGAATATTTTCACTAATTTATCAACTTATATTTTTATAAAGCATTAAAGTTTACAGCAAACAAATATTTCACACACATTTGTTAACTTCAATAATTTTTCTTTCAATATTATTTTTTAATTCAATATTTCTATTATCATTGCAAAGACTAACCGCTACAACAGCATAATAAAGTGCACTTTTTAAATCACCAGTACTGAAATAACTTTCTGCAAGAAGTTTATATAAAGTATCATCCCAAGCAAAAATTTCATTAACGACATCTAAAGAATTTTCTTTAATATTAGCAGCTCGTTCTAAATAAATAATAGCATTATAGTAGTTCTTTAAATCATATTCCATCATTCCATATTCAACATATGCGTCTCTTAAGGTTGGAGTTTCTACTAAAGCTTTTTCATACCAAATACGTGCCATGTTATAATTTCCAAGCCTTTTGTAACTTCTAGCAATATATCGCATAGCAGCACCGCGTTCTACATAATAAGTAGCACTTTTAAGACATAAATACTTTTGTAGTATATCTATACATTCATGATTGTTTTCATAAACTACATACTCACGTCCCAATAAATAATAATTTCTTGAATCTTCTGGATTTTCTTCAACTGCTATTTTTAAAAGTGGTAAATATGAACTTCTTTCACTTTTAAATTCTGGATAATGATTTAATATAATGCTTTTGTCTTCTGCATAAGTTTCTTCTTTTTTCCCAACATATTTTAATACTTCATGAACGGGATAAATCCATTTGTACTCTTTATTATGAATTTTATTATAATAGAAACTTAATGTAGGATTATTATTTTTATCTAAAGACCAATTATAAGTATAATGTAATGCTGTAGTATCATCATTCCATGCATTCTCAATTTTTTCTCTCCATCCTGGTAAGAATATTTCATCTAAATCAGTACAAACATAGATATCTGTATCCTCTGGTACTAACTTTAAACTTTCATTTCTTGCAACATCAAACCTCCATGGATTTATTATCTTACTAAAAACATGTACGCCCTTTTCTTTTAAAAGCTTAACAGTATCATCATTGCTACCAGTATCTAAAACATATATTTCATCTGCTTCTTTCATTGAATTTACCCATCTATCAACATTTTTAGATTCATTTTTGCTAATTGCGTAAACACAAATTTTATACTTATGCATAATTACCTCCTAGTATCTTACTTAATTATATCAAAATAAAAAAAACTTGAATATAGTCAATTCAAGTTTATTGTAATCGTTTAAATTTCTTCTTTTTGACATCACATTCAGAGTTCAATGATTCAAGATACAAAGAATAATTACTATAGTCAATAGGTGGGGAAAATACCTTTCCAGTAGATAGAGAAACAATTTTTCTTTTGGGCTGCATTAAAAACATTTCTTCAGTAGATGCAAAAGCCCATTTTTCAGCATTTTTATAAAAATTACCAGCAAAATTATTATTACAAAACTCTACCATTGTCATATCAAAGTTAATCCATTTTTTATTATCAGCATCATATACAACATTCCAAGCATGTGCAGTACTACTATAACCGTAAACGATATAAGATGTAAGACCAATATCGTTGCAAAGCTTATTTATCCATTGAGCATAATCGGAGCAAATACCTTTTTGAAGAAGGCCATTATAAAACCTAGAATTATTCAAATCAAAATTAAGAGCATTTCCATCTTCTAATTCATAATTTTTAAAAATGATATCAATAACACCATCACTCAAAATAGTACCATCTTGCTGATATAAAAGATTATCAAGCATTTCTAAAATTCGTCTTTTATTAAACGAAGTCCTAGAAGTTTTATTAGCGAAATCTCGTATATTAGCAAGTTTCTTCTCATCACTACGCATGATTTTTACTAGTTGCAAATTGTCATAATCATAAGAAACAAAATCTCCAAAATATTGATAAATATAGTAAAGCTTCTCTTCTACAGTATTTAAAGAATTCAAGAAATCAACAAATTCATTATAATTTTTAAACTCTTTAAGCATTTTCATCTTCATCACCCAACAATTCAAACAGCAATTATTATACAAAAAAAAAGAAAAATGAGAAAGAGAATTTTAAATATTCTAAATTCAATAGTTATTATGTTATATTATTAAATAGAAAAGAGGAAAGTATATGCGTTTTTACAAAATAATTGAAAATCTCTCAAAAGAAAGAAAGTTGTTAATTTTTGTAGATATGGATGGCGTTATAGCATCCTATGATATTGGGAAACCATACGATTTTGATAAAAAGAGGCCTTTGATAACAAACATAAACACACTAAAAAGATTAAATAGTCTAGAAAACTGTGAATTATATATATTATCAATATGCAAAAAAGACTACCAAATTAAAGAAAAAAATGACTGGTTAGATTTGAATGCACCTTTTTTTAAGAAAGAAAACAGAATAATAATTTCAAAAGAAAATAATAATATAACAGAATCAGGAATTTTGAAAGCAAATTATTTAAACAACCTAAATACAAAAGATCAAATCATCCTAATTGATGACGATAATAAAGTTTTAAAAATAGTAAAAGAAAATGTTAAAAATATAACACTATTTCAAGATTCAGAACTAATAGATTAAAATAGCTATTTTACAGCCATCAAAAGTTTTAATACCAAATTAAAACTTTTTTATTTTTAGAAACAAAAAAACTAGAAATATTTCTAGTTAATATTTATTACAACTCAAAAAATTCAAGTTTATTTTTATTATGGTGGAGTCGGGGAGAATCGAACTCCCGTCCGAAATAAATGATATATAAACATCTACAAGTTTAGTTAATTACAAAATTTCACTGTATGAAAAACTAATTAACAAATTAACACACAGCAAGCCTATGTTATTCATTGCTACTTATAGGTATCATAACAATATATCCTACTTTATAAGCCCTTAAAATATCTCGTAGGAAAAGATATATTAAGAGCACACCTTCCTAAACTAAATTAGGCAAAAGCTACAGCGTTTCTATTAAACATTGCAGCAAGTGTATCTTTAATTTTGTTTCCAGTTATTTACTGAATGCATTTACGTATACCTCGACTTGCAATCTATACTCTATCTATCCCGTCGAAACCTAATCGACCCCATACACGAACATTATACCATAAAAAAGTATAATGTTACAAATTTTATATTTTAGTCTTTTTTGCTATTTCTCTTTTAATATCCCTTTCTTTTATAGCATCTCTCTTATCAAAATCCTTCTTACCTTTACATAAACCTAAAAGTACCTTAGCTTTATTGTTCTTAAAATACACTTTTAGTGGTATTAAAGTATATCCTTCAAGTTTTACTTTATTAGATAATTTAAGAATTTCTTTCTTATGCATTAAAAGTTTTCTAGTTCTAGTCTCACTATGGTTGAAAATATTACCTTCTTTATAAATACCTATAAACATATTAAGTAAATATATCTCACCATTTTTTATATGACCATAACTATCTTTTATATTACAACTACCATTACGAATTGATTTAATTTCTGTCCCTTTAAGGCAAATACCACATTCATATTCATCTTCAACAAAGTAGTCGTGTCGTGCTTTTCTATTTAATATTTCCATTTTAAAACCCCTACATTTTTTTAATTATTTCAAAATCAATAAATTTTTCCTCTTTAGATGCCGCTACAACTTTTACTAAAACATTGTCACCTATAGTGTATTTATCACCATTCTTTTCACCTAAAAGTGATTGTGAAGTCTCATCATAGTTATAGAATCCCTTAAGTGATGTAATATGAACAAGACCTTCAATCAAATTTTCAAGTTCAACAAACATTCCAAAATTGGTAACTGAAGAAATCATTCCCTTAAATTCTTCTCCTATATGTTTTTCCATATATTCAGCCATCTTCATATCTTCAACTTCTCTTTCACAATCCACAGAAGATCTTTCTTTTAATGAAGAATGGTCTGCAACATATATTAGTTTCTCTTCCCAATGCCTAATTGTTTCTGATGACATGTCGTTGTTAAATAAATATGTTCTAAGTAATCTATGAACAGTAGTATCAGGATATCTTCTTATTGGTGAAGTAAAGTGAGTATAACACTTACTAGCAAGGCCATAATGACCTAGATTTTGTGGTGAATAAACAGCTTTCTGCATATTTCTTAAAAGTAAACTAGAAAGTATTTTAAATTCTTTCTTATCACTTAAAAAACTAATAAGTTTTTGCATAGATTTTGGGCTTGTATCTTTAATGTTTCCAGGAACCGTGTAACCAAGAGTTTGAACAAAAGATAAGAAACCTTTTATTTTTTCTTCTTTAGGATACTCATGTATACGATAAATAAATGGAAGATTCATATAAAATATATGTGTTGCAACGCATTCATTTGCTTGAATCATGAAGTCTTCTATTAAATTTTCACCTGCTCCTCGATCTCTTAATACTACATCTGTTGGCACACAGTTTTCATCTACTAATATCTTAGCTTCATCAACATCAAAATCAAGGTAGCCTCTTTCTACTTTTGCCTTTCTAATGATATCAGCAAGTTCTTTCATAAGTTTTAACTTTTGAGCATACGGTTCATACCCACTAGGTATAACATCTTCTTCTAAAATCTTATTTACTTTCTTATAAGTCATTTGGATCCTAGATTTAATAACACTTTCAAAAATCTCGTAGTCAACAGTTTTACCTTTTGAATCTATCTCCATAACACATGAAATAGCAAGACGTTCTACATCTGGATTAAGTGAACAAATACCGTTTGAAAGTTTATGTGGAAGCATTGGAATAACTCTATCAACAAGATAAACACTAGTACCTCTTTCCATAGCTTCATTATCCAGAGGACTTCCCTCTTTAACATAATATGAAACATCTGCAATATGAACACCTAATTTATAATGACCATTTTCAAGTTTTTCCACAGATATAGCATCATCAATATCCTTAGTATCATCACCATCTATAGTAAATATCACTTCGTCTGTTAAATCACGTCTTCCAATCTTATCCTCTTTAGAAATTTCTTCAGGAATAGAGTCAAGCTGTTCAATAACTTCTGGATCAAATTCTGTTTTAATTTGATATTTTTCCACAATAGAAAGAATATCAACACCAACATCGTTTTTATGGCCGATTATTTTAACAACTTCACCTAAGCATTTTCCCTTTTTCTTAAAAGTATCTATTGCAACAACTACTTTATGTCCATCTACAGCACCAAGATTTTTCTTTTTAGGAATTTCTATTTCAAGTTTAATTTTTTTATCATCAGGAATTATATAACCAATACCCTTTTTAAAATAGATTTCCCCAACTACTGTGGATAATTCTCTTTTTATAATTCTTACAATTCTACCTTCTTTTCTGCCATCATCCTTTACTGCAGTAACCTCTACTACAACAGTATCACCATCAATTGCATCTCTTATATCACTTGCAGAAATAAAAATGTCTTCGTCTTCACCTTCAATTTCAACAAAACCAAAACCTTTTTTATTTACACGCAAAACACCTTTTCTAAGATTAGAATCAGAAAAAAGCATATATTTATCTTTATTAGAATGGTATATATCACCATTTGCTTCAAGTTCATTTAAAGCATCAAGCATTTCCTTGGTTTCTTCTATTGTTTTAATATTTAAAAGAGAATCTATTTCCTCATACCTAAGAGCTCTACCAGCATTTTTTAAAACATCAAGTATTCTATCTTTCATATCATCACATCCTACCAAAAATTATAGCACAAAAAAAGGGCTATTGATAGCCCACAAAATTACATCAAATCCATAACTAAACATATGATAAAGAAAAGCGCCCCTAAAGCAAATGTTAATCTACTTATAAAAAGTTCACTGCCACGTTCTTTTCTTTGACCAAATAAATCAGAATTACCACCAGAAATTATCTGAGATGCTCCTTCTGCTTTGTTACTTTGTAATAAAACAATAGCTATCAATAAAATTGAAATTATTATCAATAAAGTTTTCATCATGTCACCCCATTTGCTAGTTAATAATTTAGCATATTTTAGCAAAAAATACAAGTGTTACTTATCTAATTTCTTCTTCTATCCTCATAAGTTCATTATATTTACAAATTCTTTCTCCTCTTGACATACTGCCTGTCTTAATAAAATCTGTTCCAAGTCCCACTGCAAGAGAAGCAATAAGTGTATCTTCAGTCTCACCACTTCTATGAGACATAATAGTTTTATAATTGTTCTCCTTAGCAAGTTTAATTGTAGCAATCATTTCACTAATCGTACCTATTTGATTTGGTTTAATTAAAATAGCATTGCCAGCCTCCATATCTATACCTTTTTGCAAATAAATTGGATTTGTAACAAATAAATCATCACCTACTAAAATAACTCTATCACCAAACATTCTAGTAACTTTAGCAAATAATTCAAAATCATCCTCATATACTGGATCTTCAATAGAAACAATTGGATATTTATCTAAAAGCATAGAATAATAATCCAAAAGTTCATCGTTAGAATATTTATTTTCATCAATTAAATAATTACCTTTATCATATATAGAAGTTGCAGCAACATCTAATGCAAGAAAAACATCAACACCTGGAACATAATTAGCCATTTTGATTGCTTCTACTATAAACTCTAAAGCAGCTTCGTTACTTTTTAAATTTGGTGCAAAACCGCCTTCATCTCCAACAGCTGTAGAGTATCCTTCTTTATCTAATAATGTCTTCAAAGAATGAAAAACTTCTGATGCTATTCTAACATTATCCCTAACACTATTTCTTTTAGGTATAATCATAAATTCTTGAAATGAAATATTATTATTCGAATGTTTTCCACCGTTCAAAATATTTACCATAAGCAAAGGTAGTTTTCTATTTCCAAGCATGTCATATAAAGTTTTTTGATTATACACAGCACTTGCTTTAAAGAAAGCACCAGATACTCCAAGAATAGCATTTGCACCTAATTTGCTTTTATTTTCTGTACCATCAAGTGCAATTAACTTATCATCAAGTTCTTTTTGTGTATCAAAATTCATATTCAAGAGATTTTCTCTAATAATACCATTTACATTAGTTACAGCGGTTATTACACCTTTTCCAAAGAAGCGATTTTTATCATTATCTCTCAATTCCAAAGCTTCTCTACTTCCAACAGAAGCACCACTTGGAACAGAGTATCTTCCAAAATATTTATTTTCTATTACAATATCAACTTCTACAGTAGGGTTACCTCTAGAATCTAGAATTTCTCTAGCTTTAATATCAGTTATTTTCACAATTTTCCTCCTAAAAAAGTATACATATATCAATGTATACTTTTATTATTTACAAGAATACTAATTTTATAATTTATTAACTAATTCTTTAAATTCTGCTCCACGATCTTCACATTGCTTGTATTGATCCCAAGAAGCACTAGCTGGTGATAGTAACACAACATCATTTTCATCAGCTAAATCAACACATTTTTCAAAGCCTTCAGAAAGTCTTTCATATTCATAAGTAGGAATATTCATTGAATCTCCAAATTCTTTTACTCTAGCTCTACACTGCCCAATTGCAACAATAGCTTTAACATTTTTAGTAAAGTCTTTAAGTTCATTAAAATCTTGACCACGTTCATAACCGCCTAATATAAGTATTGTCTTTTCATCAAAAGACTTAAGTGCTATTTGAGTACATTTTATATTAGTAGCTTCTGTATCGTTATAATACTTAACTCCATTAACTTCTCGAACAAACTCTAAACGATGCTCTACTCCATTAAAGTTTTTCAATACTGTTACAATAGAATCGTTTTTAATACCAAATTCTTTTGTAGCCATTATTGCACACATAATGTTTTCATAGTTATGCATACCTTTTAACCTAATATCGTCAAGTGAAACAACCTTTTCATCATAATAATAAATAAATCTATCTTTGATGTATGCACCATTTATTACATTCTTACTAGAAAAATATTTTACAGTAGACTTAATATTTTTACTGATTTTAATTGATTCTTCATTTTCCATGTTTATAATAGCTACATGACTACTATCATGATTTTTAAAGATTTTAGCTTTCACTTCTTTATAATGTTCATAAGTTTTCATAAATTCAAGATGTGCTACATCAATATTTGTCAAAACAGCTACATCAGGATTATAAAGATCTGTATTTTCAAGCTGTTGACAAGAAGTTTCCATCACAATAATGTCATTTTCTTGAAGTTTATCTAGAAACCCACATAAAGGGTATCCAATATTACCTGTCAAATGTACTCTTCTTCCATCTTGTTTTAAAAATTCATAAATAAGTGTTGTAGTTGTTGTTTTACCATTTGTACCAGTTATTCCAATAACTTTAATATTTTTATCTTTTGGAATAAGTCTGTAAGCCATTTCTACTTCATTTATAACTTCTATACCAAGTTCACGAGCCTTTAATACATATTTATGATCTATTGGCACGCCTGGGTTTTTTATTAAATAGTCAAATGATGAATCAAGTAAATCATCAGGGTGACTACCAAATATAAAATTAACTCCAAGCTTTTTTAACTCTTCTACTTTGTCTTTATCTTGTTTTTCTTCTTCTTTTGCATCGTTAAGTATAACGATATTCCCTCTTTTTGCAAGAAATTTTGCAGCCTCATAACCGCTTCTAGCAAAGCCAAGAATAAGTATTTTATTATTTTCAAACATTTTTAACCACTCCTAACAAAATTATACTACATAATATTTCAAATTCAATGAATTTATGTTACAATAACTATAATATATCAGTAGGAGGCTTTATGAGAATTGTAGAATTAAGACCAGATGAATTTGATAATTATGCCACAAACAATGAATATGCTAATCCTTGGCAAACATCCATTTTTGGCAAAGCAGCAGAGACTCTTGGATATAATGTATTATATTTAGGTTTTGAAGATGGTAGAGCAATAAAGGGATGTACACTTGTATTAACAAAAAATGTGTACTTAGGTCAAAGTATATCATATGCACCACGTGGTGTTTTAATAGATTATGAAGATTATAACTTTTTGGAAAGTGCATTAAAATGTTTAAAAGACTATTTATCAGATAAAAAGATTATGTCATTTACCATGGATCCTCCAATAATAATGTCTGTAAGAAATAAACATGGTAATTTAACTGAAAACAGAGGCAGTGTTGATAAAAAAATTGACGCAATACTACATGGTGGTGACGAATTAAAAGCAAATCAATATGCTAAAGAAATAAGAGAAGTCATTATGAAAAAGGCAAATTTTGAATATAGAGGAGAAAATTTCTACTTTGAAGGTATACTTCCTAGATGGTATGCCATAACAACACTTCCTATCAACGCTAGAAGATTACTATCAAAAATCGATAAAAGAACCAGGACAAAATTAAGAAAGGCTGCCAAACTTGGAATAGAAATTTTAAGAGATGACACAAAGAATATTGACAGCATTGCCCAAATACTTCAACAAAGACCAAATAAGCCATTAGATTTTTACAAGAAATTGTTTGAAAATAATGACAAATTTGAATTATATATTGCAAGAATAAATTCTGAAAAATATGTTAATAACAGCAAAATATTATATGAACGTGAAATAGATAGAAACGAAGTATTGAACAGAATAATTCAAGAAAAAAAGCGTTTAGGTAAAAGTATAACTCATATATTAAATCAAAAAATGGAATCAGATAAAATTATCAATGGATATAAAGAACATTTAGTTAAATCAACTCAAACACTAAAAGATTTTCCAGATGGAAAAATAATTGCCATGTGCATTGTTGCTAAAGAAGGTAACAGCATTATGATATATGAGGACGGCTATCTAAACGAACATAAAGATATTCCTGCATTAACTTTATTAAGATGGAAAATACTAGAGCAATATTCTAATAGTAATTATAGAACTTTTAACTTTGGTGCAATTACAGGTAATTTCAATAAAAAACAAAATCCTCATTATGGTTTAAACGAATCAAGATTATCGCTAAAAGGAAGCGTTTTAGAATATATTGGAGAATTTGGAATAATGACCAATAAAACAATGTACAACTTGTATCAAGCATCAGTTAGAAACAGAAAGAATTTTAAAATATAAAACAACTTAGTTTTATTACTAAGCTGTTTTTTTCACAAAAAAAGACCTCCATATGGAAGTCTTGTTTTTATTATTCAATAATTTCGCTAACGCTACCAGCACCAACAGTTCTTCCACCTTCACGGATAGAGAATTTAGTACCGTTTTCAATAGCGATTGGGTGAATAAGTTCAACAGTAATTGAAACATTATCACCTGGCATAACCATATCTACTCCTGGTTCAAGTTCAATTACACCAGTAATATCTGTTGTTCTGAAGTAGAATTGTGGACGATAGTTTGCAAAGAATGGTGTATGACGTCCTCCTTCTTCTTTAGATAAAACATATACTTCTGCTTTGAACTTTTTGTGTGGAGTAACTGATCCTGGTTTAGCAAGTACTTGACCACGTTCAACTTCTTCACGAGAAATACCACGTAATAGTACACCAGCATTATCTCCTGCTTCAGCATAATCAAGTTGTTTACGGAACATTTCAATTCCAGTTACAACTGTTGATTTAGTAGGTTTGATACCAACGATTTCAACTGTATCATTAAGTTTTAACATACCACGTTCAACACGTCCTGTAACAACTGTTCCACGTCCAGTGATTGTGAATACGTCCTCAATGCTCATTAAGAATGGCTTGTCGTTATCACGTTCTGGAGTTGGAATCCATGAGTCAACTGCATCCATTAAATCGTCGATTGCTTTAACAGCTTCAGGATCTCCTTCAAGAGCTTTTAATGCAGATCCACGAATAATTGGAGTGTTGTCTCCATCATAACCATATTCATTTAATAGGTCACGGATCTCCATTTCAACTAAATCTAGTAATTCAGGATCATCAACTTGGTCACATTTGTTCATAAATACTACCATTCTTGGTACACCAACTTGGCGAGATAGTAAGATATGTTCACGAGTTTGTGCCATTGGTCCATCAGTTGCTGCAATAACAAGGATAGCTCCATCCATTTGAGCAGCACCAGTGATCATGTTTTTAACATAGTCAGCATGTCCTGGACAGTCAACGTGTGCATAGTGACGAGTTGCTGTTTGATATTCTACGTGTGCAGTATTGATTGTAATACCACGTTCTCTTTCTTCTGGAGCTTTATCGATATTAGCATAATCAACAAATTCTCCACCAAATTTTTCAGATTGTCTCTTAGTAATAGCTGCAGTTAATGTTGTTTTACCATGGTCTACGTGACCAATAGTACCAATATTAACATGTGGCTTAGTACGATCAAATTTTTGTTTTGCCATTATATTTCCTCCTTTTTAATATTACTACTATATTTTATCTAATAATTGATAAATTATCAACTATTTTTTAATAATCAGAAATATTGTTTCTGTTATTACTTATTAAAACTAATTTCCACTTTTTTTGATAATATCTTCAGCGATATTTTTAGGGACTTCTTCATAATGATCAAATGACATAACGAAGTTTCCTCTTCCTTGGCTGTTACTTCTTAATGAAGTTGCATATCCAAACATTTCAGCAAGTGGAACCATTGCAGATAATCTAATAGTATTACCTCTAGACTCTTGTCCTAATGGACGTCCACGACGAGAAGTAATATCACCCATTACATTACCAAAATATTCATCAGGTACATCTACGTCAACCTTCATGATTGGTTCAAGAAGTACTGGATTACATTTATTTTTAGCCTCTTTTAATGCCAAACTAGCAGCAACTTTAAATGCCATTTCACTAGAATCGACATCATGGTAAGAACCATCAAATAATGTACATTTAACATCTATCATTGGATATCCAGCAAGAACACCTGAAGCTAAAGCTTCTTGTAATCCTTTATCTGTAACTGGTATATATTCACGAGGAACTACACCACCAACGATAGCATCAACAAATTCATATCCCTTATCAGGATTTGGTTCGAATTTAACCCATACGTGTCCGTATTGTCCACGACCACCAGATTGTTTAATATATTTACCTTCACAATCAGCAGCCTTTTTAATAGTTTCACGATAAGCAACTTGTGGTTTACCAACATTACATTCAACAGCGAATTCACGTCTCATTCTATCTACAAGTACATCAAGGTGTAATTCACCCATACCAGAGATAACTGTTTGACCTGTTTCATGATCAGTATGAACTCTAAATGTTGGGTCTTCTTCAGCAAGTTTTTGAAGAGCTGTGCTCATTTTTTCTTGATCTGCTTTTGACTTTGGCTCTACTGCAAGCTGAATAACTGGTTCAGGGAATTCCATTGACTCAAGAATAACAGGTTTCTTTTCATCACATAGAGTATCTCCTGTAGTAGTATTTTTAAGTCCTACAGCTGCTGCTATATCACCAGTAAATACTTCTGAAATTTCAGTACGGTTATTAGCATGCATAAGTAGTATACGACCAATTCTTTCTTTAACATCTTTAGTAGAGTTAAGTATATATGAACCACTTGATAGATGACCAGAGTATACACGGAAGAAAGTAAGTCTTCCAACAAATGGATCTGTCATTACTTTAAATGCTAATGCACTAAATGGTTCATCATCTTTTGGATGTCTATATACTTCATTACCATCTAAATCAGTACCCTTAATAGATTCGATATCAAGAGGTGATGGTAAATAATCAATAACAGCATCAAGTAGTAATTTAATACCCTTGTTACCTAAAGCAGTTCCACACATAACAGGGAAAAATTTAACTTCAAGAGTTCCTTTTCTGATACATTTCTTAATATCTTCAACAGAAAGTTCTTCTCCTTCAAGATATTTTTCCATGACTTCATCGTCATATTCTGCTACAGTGTCAATTAAATCTGCTCTTCTCTTTTCAGCTTCAGCTTTAAGTTCAGCAGGGATTTCAATTTCTTTAGCATCTTCTTCTTGCTTACCATCATATTCATAAGCTTTCATAGTAACTAAATCAATTACTCCTCTGAAATCAGCTTCTGCTCCAATAGGCCATTCAATAGGCTTAGCATTAACACCAAGTCTTGAATCAATAGTCTCTAAGCTAAATTTAAAATCTGCACCCATCTTATCCATTTTATTGGCAAAGATAATCCTTGGTACTTTAAATTCTGTTGCTTGTCTCCAAACAGTTTCTGTTTGTGGTTCAACTCCTGCTTGAGCATCAATAAGTGCTACAGCACCATCAAGTACTCTTAAACTACGACTAACTTCAACAGTAAAGTCTACGTGTCCTGGAGTATCGATTATATTAAATCTATACTTTTTCCAGTAAGCTGTAGTAGCAGCAGATGTAATAGTTATACCACGTTCTTGTTCTTGTTCCATCCAGTCCATTTGGCTAGCACCATCATGAGTTTCACCAATTTTATGGATTTTTTTAGTATGGAAAAGTATACGCTCAGTACATGTTGTTTTACCAGCATCGATATGAGCCATTATACCTATATTTCTTGTCATCAATAAAGATGTTTCACGTGCCATAATTTATCTTCCCTTTCCTACCAACGATAATGTGCAAATGCTTTATTAGCTTCTGCCATTCTGTGAGTATCTTCACGTTTTTTAACTGCTGCACCTGTTCCATTTGATGCATCAATTATTTCGTTAGCTAAATTAACAGCCATACCTTTTCCGCCTCTTAATCTAGCATATTTTACTAACCAACGAAGTCCTAAAGCTTGGCTTCTACTAGGTGAAACTTCGATAGGTACTTGATAGTTTGAACCACCAACTCTACGAGATTTAACTTCTAGAGTAGGTTTAATATTTTCCATTGCTTTATCAAAAACAGTTAAAGGATCTTCTCCTGTTTTTTCTTTTACTATATCAAATGCTTCATAAAGAATTGTTTGAGCGATTCCTTTTTTACCATCTAACATAATTGTATTTATAAGTTTTGTAACTACTTTTGACTTATATATTGGATCTGGTAAAACATCTCTTTTTACCGCACGTCTTTTACGCATTTTTATTTCCTCCCTTCACTAAATTTATTTATTACTTACCAGTTTTCTTAGGTTTTTTAGCACCGTATTTACTACGACCTTGTTTTCTGTCTTTAACTCCTGCAGTATCTAGTGTACCACGAATAATATGATAACGAACACCGATCAAGTCTTTTACACGTCCGCCACGAATCAATACAACACTATGCTCTTGTAAGTTGTGACCAATACCAGGTATATAGCAAGTTACTTCTGCACCATTGCTTAAACGAACACGAGCGTATTTACGAAGTGCTGAGTTTGGCTTCTTTGGTGTCATAGTACCAACACGAGTACAAACTCCTTGTTTTTGAGGTGAATATTTAACAGTTTGTTCTTTTGCAATACTATTAAATCTAAAACCTAAAACAGGTGACTTACTTTTTCTTACTTTGTCATGTCTGCTTTTTCTTACTAATTGGTTAATTGTAGGCATAAAATATATCTCCTTTCTCTACACATATCCAGGTGTATCATTTTAACTCTTAAATATAAGTTTTGCACGTGGCAAAACCTAATTCATTAGCAGTAATAATATAACATTGTAGAAGTTTAATGTCAATATTTTTTTAACTTATTTATTATATAGTGCTATGAAATATTGTTATTTTAAAGTATAATCAATGTTGAGGTGAAAAAAATGAAGAATTTTTTTGAAGAATTTAAGAAATTCATATCACGTGGTAACGTCTTCGATTTAGCAATTGCAGTGGTTATGGGAGGAGCTTTCAGTGATATTGTTACATCATTAGTAAATAATATAATAATGCCACTTGTAGGTATATTAGTAGGACAGACATTCAGCAATTTATCAATTGAACTAAATGGTTCAGTAATTACATATGGCGTATTTATTCAAAATGTTGTTAACTTCTTAATTATTGCACTATGTATATTTACCACAACAAAAATTGCTAATAAAATTGCCAAAAAGTTAGAAGAGAGTAAAAAGAAGGAAAAAGAAAAAGGGGCAAAAGAAGAAAAGAAAGAAGATGAAAGTATTCTTCTATTAAAAGAAATACGTGATTTATTAAAAGAAAGGAATAATAAAGCATAGGTTTTAAATTCCTATGATTTATTTATTGTCATCATAACCTTCAGTCTTATAATTACCACATTTTAAATAAGTATTGTAGTTTGAAGATGAACTATTATATACAGAAAATCCACTGCATGCTTCTTTAACTTGTTTAGTAATTTCTAAATCGTTTATATCTATACGACTTTTATTTCCATTAAGGCTAGCATATTCTAAAGAAGCTTCTGCTACTAATTGTTCATACTTTTTATAAGTTTCATATTCAGAATAAGAAACTCCTTTTGGTCTTTTTGAACTAAGACCAGTTTCAACATTGTTAACCATAAATGCTATCATTAAAATAGCAAGTAAAAGGATAAAAAGAAAGACAAGAAACATAGTAAGACTCCATCCACCATTATCTGCCATCTTATTTTTCATTGAAACCACCTCTTTTTTACAACCGCTATTATAACACATTTAGAAAAAAAGTACTAATATTTTTTGTAGAAAAAGACGAACTTAATCCATAAGTTCGTCTTCTAATTTATCAAGAGGTTCTTCATCAACAAATTGTGATTCCAAATCATACTCAACATTTTTATAAGCTTTAATACCAGTACCTGCAGGAATTAACTTACCAATTATAACGTTTTCTTTTAATCCTTGTAGAGTATCGACTTTACCTTTAATTGATGCATCTGTAAGAATTCTGGTAGTTTCCTGGAAGCTTGCTGCAGATAAGAATGAATCTGTCTCAAGAGAAGCTTTTGTAATACCAAGTAATATTGGTTTACCACTTGCTGGTTTCTTACCACTTATAATAACTTCTTTGTTACCTTCAGTAAATTCATTAAAGTTAACAAGTGAACCAGGTAAGAACTTAGTGTCTCCAGCTTCAACTATTCTAATTTTAGAAATCATTCTCTTAGCAATTATCTCAACGTGTTTATCAGAAATATCAACGGCTTGACTACGATATACATGTTGAACTTCTTTTAGAATGTATTCTTGAGTTGTAAGTGGGTCAGTAACAGCTAGAAGTTCTTTAGGACTAATAGATCCTTCAGTAAGCTTATCACCAGTTGTTACAACATCACCAATTTCAACTCTTAATTTAGAACCATAGTTTGTAACATGCTCTTTTGTTTCCAAATCATTTGTAATACTGATTTTATATTTACCATGATCTTCTTCAATTTTAGTAACTTTTCCGTTGATTTCAGCAATAGTAGCCTTTCCTTTTGGTATTCTTGCTTCAAACAACTCTTGAATACGTGGAAGACCTTGAGTAATATCTTCTCCACCTGCAACACCACCAGTATGGAATGTTCTCATAGTAAGCTGTGTACCAGGTTCACCAATTGATTGAGCAGCCATAATACCAACAGCTTCACCAATCTCAACAATATTTCCTGTAGCTAAGTTTCTACCATAACATTTTCTACATACACCGTTTACTGTGTTACAAGTTAATGTTGTTCTAATTTCTACTTCTTCAATTCCAGCAGCAATAATCTTATCAGCAATTGCTTCAGTAATTAAATCAAGTTTTTCACAAATAACTTCTTTAGTAGTTGGGTTAATAACCTTCTTATTAGCATAACGTCCAAGTATTTTATCATAAAGTCTTTCAATAACTTCACCAGTCTTGTCGTTAATAAAGGCTCTAACAACAACACCATTTTCAGTTCCACAATCTTCTTCTCTAACAATAATATCTTGAGAAACATCAACCAAACGTCTAGTTAAGTAACCAGAGTCTGCAGTCTTTAATGCTGTATCGGCACTACCTTTACGAGCACCATGTGTTGACAAGAAGAATTCAGCAACTGACAATCCTTCTCTAAAGTTAGAAGTGATTGGAATTTCTACTGGTGTACCATCTGGTTTACTCATGATACCACGCATACCAGCAATCTGAGTAAAGTTAGAAATTGAACCACGCGCTTTTGAGTGCATCATCATGAATATTGGATTATCCATGTCTGCATCTGCCTTAGCTTGTAATTCTTTTTGAACCTCACCCTTAGCAGCATCCCAAGTAGAAATTACTTTATTAAATCTTTCTTCGTTAGTAATTAAACCACGATTATATTGTTTATTTATCTTTTCAACCATCTTGTTAGCTTCAGCAATAATCTCATTTTTCTTATCACTAGTAACAACGTCACTAATAGAAATTGTAATACCTGCTAAAGTAGAATATTTAAATCCTAAATCCTTAAGTTTATCAAGCATTATAGAAGTTTCAGTTGTTTTATATCTCTTAAAGATTTGAGCAATTATTTTTTCCAATATACCTTTGGCAAAAGGTTTAACAAGTGGCATTGATTTAATAACTTCTGGGATATTTTGTCCTTGTTCAATGAAATATTTATTAGGTGTAATATTTTGAATATTATCACTTGTAGGTTCATTGATATATGCAAATGAATCAGGCAATATTTCATTAAATTTAATTTTACCAACAGTAGTTACTAGATATTTACCCTTTTGTGTCTCAGTAAATAATTTATGTTTAAATGAATTTACTGGTAAAGCAATTCTTGTATGAAGTGTTAATTCACGTCTTTCATATGCCATTAAAGCTTCATTAGAATCTTTAAATACTCTTCCTTCTCCAGGAAGTCCAGCTTTTTCCATTGTTATATAATAGTTACCAAGAACCATATCCTGTGATGGTGTAACAATAGGTGTTCCATCTTTTGGAGAAAGGATATTATTTGCACCTAACATAAGAATTCTAGCTTCTGCTTGAGCTTCTTCTGAAAGTGGTACGTGAACAGCCATCTGGTCACCATCGAAGTCTGCATTAAATGCTGTACATACAAGTGGGTGAAGACGAATAGCTTTTCCACCAATTAACACTGGTTCAAATGCTTGAATACCAAGTCTGTGAAGTGTAGGAGCACGGTTTAATAGAACTGGATGTTCTTTAATAACATCTTCTACAACATCCCATACTTTTGGATCTTTGTTCTCTATAAGTCTCTTAGCTGCTTTAATATTATGTGCAATATCTCTTTCAACTAATTCATGAATAACATGTGGTTTGAATAATTCGAGTGCCATATCTTTTGGAATACCGCATTGATACATCTTAAGAGATGGACCAACAACAATAACTGAACGTCCTGAATAGTCAACACGTTTACCAAGTAAGTTTTGACGGAATCTACCTTGTTTTCCTTTTAACATACTAGAAAGTGATTTCAAAGGACGATTTCCTGCACCTGTAACACTTCTACCACGTCTACCGTTGTCAAATAAAGCATCAACAGCTTCCTGAAGCATACGTTTTTCATTTTGAATGATAATACTTGGTGCATTTAAATCAATAAGTTTTTTCAAACGATTATTACGGTTAATTACTCTACGATACAAATCATTTAAATCACTAGTAGCAAATCTACCACCATCAAGTTGTATCATAGGTCTTAAATCAGGTGGAATTACTGGGATACAATCAAAAATCATCCATTCAGGACGGTTTCCTGATTTATAGAATGCATCTAAAACATCAATTCTTTTCAATAATCTTGTTCTCTTTTGTCCTTGCGCATCTTCTAATTCTTTAGAAATTTGTGCAATTTCTTTTTCAAGATCTATCTTCTTAAGTAATTCTTTTATTGCTTCAGCACCCATTCCTACTTTGAAACCATCACCATATTTTTCATAATATTGACGATATTCTTTTTCAGAAAGAGTTTGCTTGTTTTCAAGTGGAGCAATACCTTTATCAATTACTACATAACTTACAAAGTATAGTACTTCTTCCAAATCTCTTGGAGACATATCTAGTACTAGTCCCATACGAGATGGAACACCTTTAAAGTACCAAATGTGAGACACTGGAGTTGCAAGTTCAATGTGTCCCATACGTTCTCTACGAACTTTACTACGAGTAACTTCAACTCCACATCTATCACATATTATATTTTTATATCTAACTCTTTTGTACTTACCGCAGGCACACTCGAAGTCTTTAGTAGGTCCAAAAATCTTTTCACAGAACAAACCATCACGTTCAGGTCTTAATGTTCTATAGTTGATTGTCTCCGGTTTCTTAACTTCACCATAAGACCAACTACGAATTTTTTCAGGAGATGCAATACCTATCTTTAAGGCCTCAAATTTATTTACTTCTATCATTATTCATCATCCCCCTCTGCAAATTCACTTTCATATACACTATTGAACTCCTTATCAATTTCTTCATCAGTAAGTTCTTCTTCGTCTTCTAAATCATCATCTGTATATTCATCATCAACCGGATCCGCAGGTGGTGGTAAAAGTATATCCGAAGTAGCATCTCCGATTCCTTCAAGCTCTTCTCTATCCTCTTCCTCTTCTATTTCTTTAAGTCCGATTGTTTCATTTTTATCATTTATAATACTAATATCAAGTCCTAATGCTTGGAATTCCTTCATAAGTACTCTAAAGCTTTCTGGAACTCCTGCTTGATTTATTTCTTGTCCTTTTATAATTGATTCATATACTTTAACACGTCCAATTATATCATCTGATTTATAAGTAATTATTTCTTGTAATGTATGTGCTGCACCATATGCATAGAGTGCCCATACTTCCATTTCACCAAATCTCTGTCCACCGAACTGAGCTTTACCACCAAGTGGTTGTTGTGTAACAAGTGAATATGGACCAGTACTTCTGGCATGAAGCTTATCATCTACCATGTGGTGTAACTTAATCATATACATGACACCAACAGTGATTCTATTATCGAAAGGATCTCCTGTTCTACCATCGTATAATGTGTATTTACCATCTGGAGCCATTCCAGCTTCCTTCATAATATCTGCTATGTCTTGAGTCTTAGCACCATCAAATACTGGTGTAGCAACATGAATGTTAAGTTCTCTTGCTGCCATACCTAAGTGCATTTCTAGAACCTGTCCAATATTCATACGAGATGGAACACCTTGTGGGTTAAGCATTATGTCAATAGTTCTACCATCTGGTAAATATGGCATATCTTCTTCTGGTAATACAAGGGATATAACACCTTTGTTACCATGACGTCCAGCCATCTTATCTCCAACTTGAATTTTTCTCTTTTGAGCTATATACACACGGATAACTTTTGATACTCCAGTAGGAAGTTCATCATTATCTTTTCTTGAGAATATCTTAACATCGTGAACAATACCATCTCCACCATGTGGAACACGAAGTGATGTATCTCTTACTTCACGAGTTTTTTCTCCAAATATTGCATGTAATAATTTTTCTTCTGAAGTAAGTTCAGCCATTCCTTTTGGTGTAACTTTACCAACAAGGATATCACCTTCACGAACTTCAGTACCAACTATTACGATACCGTTTTCATCAAGATTCTTTCTTGCTTCATCACTAACATTAGGTATATCACGAGTAATCTCTTCTGGACCTAACTTAGTTTCACGGCATTGCATTTCATAATCTTCAAGATGTATACCAGTATAAACATCATTTTTTACTAGTCTTTCATTAAGGATTACAGCATCCTCATAGTTGTATCCATTAAATGTCATAAATGCAACTAAAACATTTTTACCAAGAGCAAGTTCTCCTTGATCTGTTGATGGTCCATCAGCAAGTACTGTTCCACGTTTAACTGTATCTCCAACTTTTACAATTGGTCTTTGATGTTGGCAAGTACCAGCATTTGCAAGTTCAAAGTTTGCAAGTGTATATTCATCTTTTCCAGTTTTATTTTTAACAACAATGCGTCTTGCATCAACATATTCAACTATACCATCTGCTTTAGATAAAACTTCTGCACCTGAATCTCTTGCTGCAACGAACTCAACACCAGTTCCTACAATTGGAGCTTCTGCCTTTAATAAAGGCACTGACTGACGTTGCATGTTAGCTCCCATTAGAGCACGTGTTGCATCATCGTGTTCAAGGAATGGTATACAACTTGTTGTAACTGCTACTACTTGTTGTGGTGATACATCGACATAATCTACTTGTTCTGGTTTAACCATCAAGTTTTCACCACGGAATCTTGCAGGTACAATCTCATCAGTAATCATATTGTTTTCATCAACTGTTACTGTTGCAATAGATATCATAACATCAGCTTCTTGATCTGCTGTTAAGTATTCTATTTCATCAGTAAGTTTTTTATCAACAACTTTTCTATATGGAGTCATAATAAATCCATAATCATCAATTTTTGCATAGCTTGCAAGTGAAGTGATAAGTCCGATGTTTTGTCCTTCTGGAGACTCAATTGGACAAATTCTTCCATAGTGTGATGCATTAACATCACGTACTTCCATACCAGCTCTATCACGAGAAAGTCCTCCTGGTCCTAAAGCTGATAAACGTCTTTTATTTGTTAGTTCGGCAATAGGATTAGTTTGGTCCATAAATTGTGAAAGTTGGCTTGAACCAAAGAATTCCTTCATTGCTGCTGTAATAGGTCTTATATTGATTAAAGTTTTAGGAGTTACTTCTTCCATTTCTTGTGTAGTCATTCTTTCACGAATAACTCTTTCCATACGAGAAACACCAATTCTGAATTGATTTTGTAAAAGTTCTCCAACTTGTCTTACACGACGGTTTCCTAAGTGATCTATTTCATCAAAATTGCCAAATCCGTGTAAAAGGTTTAAGTAATAAGATACTGAAGCATAAACATCAGAAATAGTTAATCTTTTAACAGTAAGTGTTTGATCATTACCTATTAAAGTAAATACTTCTTTTTTATTACTTGGGTTATATATTTTAATAGTTTGGATTTTCTTAAAATCATCCAATTCTTCATTAATTTTTGCATCTACAACGTTATAACCGTTTTCGAATATCTCTTTTAATTTAGCAAAAACATCTTTGTTAATAACTGTACCTTTCTCAAATACAACCTCACCATCAACCTTAATATCTTCTGCTAAAGTTTGGTTAAGTACTCTATCAAGAACATTTAATTTACGATTAAACTTATAACGTCCAACTTTTGCTAAATCATATCTAAATTCATCAAAGAATCTAGTAATAATTTGGTTTTTAGATGAATCTAATGTAGAAGGTTCACCTGGTCTTAATTTTTCATATATTTCAATAAGTGCTTCATCTGTGTTTCTAGTAGAATCTTTTGCAAGTGTATTTTCTATGTACTCATCATTTCCAAACATCTTAATAATATCTTCATCACTAGATAATCCAAATGCACGAAGAAGTGTAGTAAGAGGTACTTTTCTTGTTCTATCAATTCTTACATACAAAACATCCCTAGCATCAGTTTCAAACTCTAGCCAAGTTCCTCTTGTTGGTATTATTTGAGAAGTAATACAGTTTCTACCATTTTTGTCTATTTCTCTATTGAAATATACACTTGGTGATCTAACAAGCTGTGATACGATTACACGTTCAGCACCGTTAATTACAAAAGAACCACTATCTGTCATCATAGGCATGTCACCTAAGAAAATTTCTTGTTCTTTTACTTCACCTGTTTCATGATTAAATAATCTTACTTCGACTTTTAAAGGTGCTGCATAAGTAGTTTCTCTATCCTTGCTTTGTCTTATGCTGTACCTTGGTTCATCAAAATGATAGTCACCAAATTCAAGTGATAAAGTACCAGAAAAATTCTCAACTGGAAATAAATCCTCGAATACTTCTCCGATTCCTTTTTCAATAAACCATTGATATGACTTCTTTTGAATTTCTAGTAAGTCTGTTAATTCATAAGTATTTCTAATTCTAGAAAAACTTCTTCTTTGTCTGTGATCACCACATTTAATAATCTTATATGCCACTAAAATTCACCCCTAACATTATTTTAACCAAAGAACAAAACAGCTAAATCTAACACGTAGCCAATTTATATTATTATCACACATTAAACAAGTTGTCAATCTAAATTGCACCTAATTACAAAAAAGCCGTTTTTTTTGTTTATTATATCTATTTTATAAAAAGGTTCTAAATCTTTCATTGCAGACTTTGCCCCTTGATCTTTTCTCATTACAAAGAATAAACTCCCACCATTCTTAAGATGACATCTAGCTCCTATCAACATATCATAAATAACTTTTTTACCAGCCCTAATTGGTGGATTGGTAATTATATAATCATACTTTTTAATCACATTTTGATATATATCACTCTCAAATGCATTCACATCAAAAGCAAAATTTCTTTTTTTATTCATTTCAAGTAAATGAAGTGCTCGTCTATTAACATCTACTGCATCAAAATTAGCATGTATCATTTTTGAAAGTATAATACTAACAGCACCATAACCACACCCCAAATCCAAAATATCGCCGGAAAGTTCTGAAAGCGGTAAAGACTCCAAAAGAACTCTCGTTCCAAAATCAAGCTTATCTTTGGAAAACACACCATTATCCGTTTTAAAATAAAAGTTCACACCAAAAACATTTGTTGTATATTCAACAATCTTACTAGGCAAGTTAACGTTTTCAAAATATTGACCCATATTATCAGTCCTTTAAAGAAAAAAGAAGTTAACATCAAATTAAAAAGATAGTTAACTCCTTTCGTACTAATAATCATACTATAACTTTTTTTAAAAATCAATATACAAAATAAAACAAATGTCATTATTTTACATTATCATTTCACAAAGAATTATACAATGCAACTTAAACGTACGTGAAATAATTTTACTAACTGATTACAAGCTTCTTAGTAAAGTGAGAATTTTTAGTACTCACTTTCTCTTTATTATTTTTCAAACGGTAAAACTCAGATAATTCAGCAAAAAAATTTCCAGTTATAAAATCAATTGTCAAAGGTTCAATACGGCATTCAGCAGAAATTTTATCTCCTTTTAAAGAAAGCGTTGATTCCATAATTGTTCTTTCATCTTCAAAAGTAATTGCATATGCATTATAATTTTCTTCTTTAATACAAACACCATTTTTATCTGTCTCACCATAGTTACTATTAAATTCTGAAGAAACATACTTCCTATCCATATCATAAGTAAGTTCACCAGATATATCATTATCTAAATAATTACAACTAAATTTAACAGTTCCGCCACCAAGTTCCGCCATTTTTTTAGCTAAATCACGTATTAAAATTTCATGATTACATCCTTCAACAAACGAAGAGAAATGAGTTGATAACAAAATTGATAATTCATAGCATGATTTCGAATTATCAATTGCATCAATTATTGCTTTTTTATCATTAGTAAGGAATAAATTTGATTCATCTAGCAAATTGCATCCAATAGGATTTTCTGCCCCTTTCACCATATTCACAGGATTTTCACAAATTTTATTATAACAATACATTCAAATAACCTCCGCTCTTTATTATATCAAAAGATATTATAAAATCAATCATTCTTCAGTAGTAATCAAATAAGTAAAAATGTTCTTATAAACAAAAAAAGCAAAACCATATTAAGTTTTGCTTTTCGTTAATATAACTATTTAACTTCTACTTCTGCTCCAGCTTCTTCAAGTTTAGCTTTAATTTCGTTAGCTTCGTCAACAGAAATGTTTTCTTTAATAGCTCCACCGTTATCAGCAATTGCTTTTGAATCAGCAAGACCTAATCCTGTGATTTCCTTAATTACTTTAATAACGTTGATTTTAGCTGCTCCAGCATTAACAAGAGTAACTGTTACAACACTTGGACCTGCTGCTTCTTCAACTGCTCCTTGTGCTGGTGCTGCAACTGCAACACTACTTGGATCTACTCCAAATTCTTCTTTCATTGCATCTACTAATTCTTTAATTTCAAGTAGATTCATTTCTTTTAAACTTTCAATAAAGCTTTCTTTAGTTAATTTTGCCATCTTTTTTTCCTCCCTAATAATTATTTTTCTTCTTCCTTTTGTTTAGCATAAAGATCTAAACAGATAGATAAGTCTTTTGGAATTCCCATCATACCAGCTGCAAGCATAGTAAGTAGTCCTTCTCTTGATGGAATTGTTGCTAATTCTTCAAGTTTTGCCTTGTCAGAAACTTCGCCTTCTACAATTCCTACTTTTAAAGCTAATGCATCGTGTTTCTTTGCAAAATCTGCAAGAACTTTAACTGGTGCTACTGCATCACTACCAAATGCTAGTGCACTTGAACCATTTAAATACTCATTTAAATCAATATTCATATCATTAAATGCTCTAGCCATTAAAGTATTCTTGTATACTTTATAGTCTGAGTTAGTATTTCTAAGTGATCTTCTTAGTTCTTTAGATTCTTCATCAGTTAATCCACGATAAGCAAAAAGTACGATTGATGATGCATCTTGAACTGTTTTCTTAATCTCATCAATTACTTCTTGTTTTTTTGCCAAGATTTTTTCACTTGCCATAAGAATCCTCCTTCTATAAATATAATTTATTGGAGCAAAAAAGTCTCCCACTACCATAGGAGACTTTTACAAACATAAAGTTTCAATTAGTCCTCGGTAGGATTTACTAACAACCTACTGTCTATGGCACCAACAAATCAATTTGTATTATATATTACTATCTACTATTTGTCAAAAGAATTTGTAATAATTTTAATTCCAGGTCCCATAGTAGTAGTTATTGAAATATTTTTAACGTAATCACCTTTTACTGTTGTAGGTTTTGCTTTGATAATAACTGCCATGAATGCTTCTAAGTTTGCAAGTAATTGTTCTTCAGTAAACTTAGTATTACCAATAATTCCATGAATATTACCAAAACTATCTGTTCTATATTCTACACGTCCAGCTTTTACTTCTTTAACAGCTTTTTCTACATCTGTAGTAACTGTCCCAGTCTTAGGATTTGGCATTAAACCTTTTGGTCCTAAGATTTTACCTAATTTACCAAGAAGTGGCATCATATCTGGAGTTGCTATCATAACATCAAAACCGAACCAATTTTCTTTTTCGATTTTTTCTAGCATATCAACATCACCAACAAAATCTGCTCCAGCTTCTTTTGCCTTCTTAGCATTTTCTCCTCTAGCAACTACTAAAACTTTTTTAGTTTTACCAGTTCCATTTGGTAATACGATAGCACCTCTTAATTGTTGATCAGCTTTCTTAGTATCAAGGTTTAATCTAACTGCAACTTCTACTGAAGCATCAAAATTACTTACTGATGTTTCTTTTGCAAGTTTAACAGCTTCTTCCTTAGTATAAGCTTTTCCTTTTTCAATTTTATTTAAGGCTTCTAAATATTTCTTACCTCTTTTTTTCATTTCATTTCCTCCTTATGTGGTCTAGCGGAGCGGACATCCTCCCACATAGGTAATAAACCTATATGTTCTAATTTAATTTATTCTAATTATTCACTAATAGTAATGCCCATATTACGAGCAGTACCTTCAACTATTTTCATAGCTTCTTCAACTGTATAGCAGTTTAAATCTGGTAGTTTGATTTCTGCTATTTCTTTTAATTGTTCTTTTGTAAGTTTACCAACATTCTCAGTAGAACCTTTAACAGATCCCTTATCAACCTTAGCAAACTTCTTTATTAAAAATGCACAAGGTGGAGTCTTAATTACGAAATCAAAACTTCTATCATCATAGATTGAAATTTCTACTGGTAATACATCTCCCATCTTATCTCTTGTTGCGTCATTATACTTTGTACAAAATTCTTGTAAGTTAATTCCTGCTGGTCCTAAAACAGTTCCAACTGGTGGAGCTGGTGTAGCTTTACCTGCTTGAATTTGTAATTTAACTTTTTTAACAACTTCTTTTGCCACGAAAAACACCTCCTATTATTTAGTTTTCGCGAGTGGTTCAAATAGCTCTGTCCGCATATACCATTTATTGCTTTTTTCGCTTCCCACTAATAATCTATATAATTAAATATAGCCATTTGATATTAACATTATTTTGTTTTTTTTGCAAGTATTTATTGAAATTTAGTTATTTGCAAGCTCTATTTGTGATAATTCTACCTCAACAGAAGTCTCTTGACCGAACAAATCAACATTTAGAGTAAGTTTTTGATTTGGCAAATCTAAGCTTTCCACAGTACCATACATGCCAGTGAAAGCTCCTGCAATAATTTTAACTTTTGCACCAGGTTCTAGTTCCTTATCAACATCAAGTCTACTAATACCCATATTTTGTAAAATTCTATCTACTTCATATGGTTGTAATGGAGTAGGTTTAGCACCTTTACCACTCGAACCAATGAAACCAGTTACACCAGGTGTATTTCTTACTACGAACCAAGCTTCATCGCTCATTACCATTTCAACCAAAATATATCCTGGGAACATTTTCTTAACTTTTTCTTTTGAAACACCATCTTTTACTTCAACTTCTTTTTGTTCAGGAACAATGACTCTAAAAATATAATCTTTCATATCCATAGAGTTAGCACGCATTTCAAGTTTTTCTTTAACCTTGTTCTCATGACCAGAATAAGTATTAACTACATACCATTGTTTTTCCATATGAACCTCCTATATCATTTCCTTAATAAAGTAAACAGCGATCTCAATTAAATAGAAAAATACTGCAAAAAATATAATGAATAAAATTGTAGCAATAGAGTACTTAACCATTTCTTTCTTGTTAGGCCATCTAACTTTCTTAAATTCTGAAACAACTCCTTTAAACCAACTTTCCTTTTTTGCCGGTTTTGCCACGTTCTTCTTAGCTTTTGAATTATCTTTAGAAACTTTTGTTGTATTTTTTACATTTTCATTTTTTAAAGACTCTTCTTTTTTGTTTTCTTTAACAGCCATATTTTCACACCCTTCATTTAACCAAAATAAAAACACATTCATGTGTCAGCTATAAAATAACACAAAACACAGAATAAGTCAAACAAATTAAACAAATTTAAATTGTTTTTATAACATAACACATACTATTTAATAAAGGAGAGAAATATGAAAGACAAAATTAAAGCTTTATTTCATTTGTTTCTACCAATAATTGGTGGAAGTTTAATAGGTTTTATCACAAATAAATCAATAGACTATAGCAATTTAATTAAGCCACCTTTAGCACCACCAAAAATATTATTTCCAATTGCATGGTCAATTATATATTTATTATTAGGAATATCATATTATTTATATAAAAAAAGAAACAATGATAAAACTGTTGATATTGTTTATTACATAGGGTTAATTGTAAACTATTTATGGACATTTATATTTTTTGTATTTAAATTAAGACTATTAGCAATATTTTGGATTATATTATTAGATATTTTAGTTATTCTACTAGCCATATTGTATTATAAATATGAAAAAAAGAGCGCACTGCTCTTAATACCATATATTCTTTGGATTATATTTGCAACTTATTTGACTACTGGAATATATGTCCTTAATTAACATTTTTCAAATAGTCTTTTGATGCTACCACAGCATCATCCATAGCAGAAACAAGTTGAAATACTTTTCTATTGTTAACATCACCTATGGCATACACACCATCACAACTAGTTTTCATATTCGAATCAACAACAATATAATTATCTCCGTCAAGTTTAACTAAATCCTTAAAGATTTCTGAATCTGGAACATAACCAACAGAAGCAAAACATCCATCTACATTTATTATTTCAGAAACACCGGCATCAACTATTTCTGCCTGTTTCAATACATTATCTTTTATAAGTCTTTTAAGAATTGTATTATATGAAATTTTAACATTTAAAAAAGTAGAAAGTTTATCTTGATAAAATTTATCAGCACTAAGTTCATTGCCGCTTACTAAAATGGTAACATTTTTACAAATAGCTGCTAAATACATAGCATCTTTAACAGCATCATTATTGTCCCCAACAACAATTACATCTTTGTTTTTAAAGAAAGCTCCATCACAGGTAGCACAGTAACTAAGACCACAGCCCAAATAATCATTTACATTAGGTATATCAAGTCTTTTAACATGCTTACCTGTTGCTATAAAAATAGTATTACAAGTAATTACATCTCCACTCTTCATTTGTAGTGAAAAGTTATCCTTTTCTTTTTTTATTGATAAAACTTTATCTTTTATATAATCAATATCAAGTTCTTTAACCTGTTCAAAAATCTTGCTAGAAAGTTCTCTTCCAGATATTTTAGAATAACTAGGGAAATTTTCAACAGATAAAGCAAAGTTAATCTGACCACCAGGTCTTTTTTCTTCAATTAAAGAAAAATTTACACCGGCTCTTTTTAAATAAATAGCAAGAGTCATACCACCGACTCCTGCACCAATAATTACTGCTTTATTTTCCATTATCATCACTCTCGCTATTATACAAATATTCAAATTTAGAAGTTCGCATTCTAAATATTATTAAAGCAAAGCCAATTAAGAACAGTATCACAGAAACAATCTGTGCCATTCTAAAATGCCCAAACATTAAGCTATCTGTTCTCATACCTTCTATATAGAACCTTCCAAGTGAATACCACATTAAATAAAAACCTGTTATTTGTCCTTCTTTAACGTATTTAAACCTTCTAAATATAAAGATTAAACCAAACCCTATAAGATTCCATACAGATTCATATAGAAAAGTCGGATGATGATATGCACCATCTATGTACATTCCCTCTATAATAAAGTTAGGTAAATGTAAATTCTCTAAAAAAGTTCTACTAACAACTCCACCATATGCTTCACTATTAAAGAAATTTCCCCATCTACCAAACACCTGTCCGATAAGTAATCCAACAGTACAGATATCCATCATTTTCAAAGTACTAAAATTATGTCTTTTGGTGAAATATGCGAGATACAAAGCACCTGCAATAATTCCACCATGAATAGCAAGTCCACCATTCCAAACTTCAAAAATTTCTATAATATGACTTGAATAATAATCAAGATTAAATAATACATAATAAAGCCTTGCGCCAATAATTGCAACTATCACAGTATTAAAAATCATACTTGCCACTAAGTCTTCATCATAATGCTTCCTTCTTGTTTCTTTTAGTATAAGATACATTCCAAAAGCCATGCCAAGTATAATAAAAATTGAATACCAATATATCTGAATAAAACCTAAATCAATTGCTACTCTATTCATTTTGTAGCCCTCTTTATAAGTGATTTAATAATTACATCTTGAATTATAAAATTTATAAATGAAAGCACTATTGAAATAAAGAATAAAATCCATATATCAGTAAATTCTAGCTTTGGTCCCATTATCCAATCAGTAAGCTTCAAAATAAGTGTATTTATAACAAAATAGAAAAGACCAAAAGTAAGCCCTGTAATAGGCATAGTAAGTGTAACCAATATAGGTTTTACCGCCTGATCTAAAACATAAATAATAAGTACAGCAAGAAGAGCATATAAGCTCTTATAACTACCACTTAATTGAAAGCTATCGAAAAGACTTTCTACAATCAAAAATGCTACCGTATAGCTAATAATGTACAATATAAATTCAAATATTTTATTTATTCTAACAGATCCCTTTGTTCCCTTAGCAACAGTTAATTTCATAAAAGCCTCCTACAAAATCTTATTTAAGAACTTACCTGTATATGACTTTTTAACCTTCGCTATCTCTTCTGGTGTACCTGTAGCAACGACTTCTCCTCCGCCATCTCCACCTTCAGGACCAATATCGATTATGTAATCAGCACATTTTATCATATCAAGGTTGTGTTCTATTACTATCACTGTATCCTTATTATCTACTATTTTTTGAATAATTGCAAGAAGTCTTTTAATATCTGCTGAATGAAGACCTGTAGTTGGTTCATCCATAATAAATAATGTTTTACCAGTTGCTTTTTTCTGAAGTTCTTTAGCAAGTTTTACTCTTCCAGCTTCTCCTCCTGAAAGTGTAGTAGCACTCTGTCCTAATTTAACATATCCAAGTCCAACATCATGTAAAACTTGTAATTTATTTTTAATCTTTGGAACATTTTCAAAGAACTTAATTGCTTCATCAACTCTCATATCAAGAACATCCGCAATATTCTTTTCTTTATATCTGATATTTAATGTTTCACTATTATATCTTGTTCCATGACAAACTTCACAAGGTACATAGACATCTGGCAAGAAATGCATTTCTATTTTCTTTAAACCATCACCACGACAAGCTTCACAACGACCGCCCTTAACGTTAAAGGAAAATCTATTTTTTTCAAATCCATACATTTTAGCTTCTTTTGTATTTGTATACAAATCTCTTATATCATCAAAAACCCCAGTATAAGTTGCAGGATTACTTCTAGGTGTTCTCCCTATAGGATTTTGAGTTATTTCTACAATTTTATCGATGTTTTCAAAGCCAAGTATCTTTTTATGTTTACCAGGAATCTCTTTTGAATTATATATGTGCTTCATTGCTGCAGTAGATAATATTCTCATAACAAGACTACTTTTTCCACTTCCAGACACACCAGTAACACAAGTATATGTTCCAAGTGGGAATTTAACATCTATATTTTTAAGGTTATTTTCACAAGCACCTTTAACTTCAATAAATTTTCCTGTTCCACGTCTTCTTTCTTTTGGTACTTCTATTTTTTCTTTGCCACTTAAATATCTACCGGTAATACTTTCATCGTTAGCCATAACCTCTTCTGGAGTTCCACTTGCTACTATATATCCTCCAGCATCACCAGCACCAGGTCCAACATCAACCAAATAATCAGAAGCAAGCATTGTATCAGTATCATGTTCTACCACAATCAAAGTATTTCCTAAATCACGCATTTCTAAAAGAGACTTTATTAACTTTTCATTATCTCTTTGATGTAGTCCTATACTAGGTTCATCTAAAACATATAATACTCCCGTAAGTCTTGAACCAATTTGAGTTGCAAGTCTAATTCTTTGTGATTCACCACCTGAAAGGCTACCAGCCATTCTACTTAAAGTTAAATATTCAAGTCCCACGTTAATAAGAAAACTTAGTCTATTTTTTATTTCTATAATTAAAAGTTTTGCAATCTTTTCTTCTTCTTCAGTAAGTGTTAAATTATTAAAGAAATTTAAAATTTTATCTATACTCATGCAAGTTAATTCATAAATATTTTTGCCACCTACCAAAACAGAAAGAACTCTTTCATCTAGTCTTGCACCATGACAGGTTTCACATTCAGACTCTACCATATAATTTTCAAGCCACTCTCTAATCCAAGTACTACTTGTCTCCATATATCTTCGTTGCAAGTTATTTATAATACCCTCATAAAAATCATTTTGATTATATTGGTTCCCACTTTTCGTACTGTATTTAAAGTTAATAATATCAGGGCTTCCATAAAGGATTATATTAACTGCTTCTTTAGATAATTTTTTAAATGGTTTATTCATATCTATCTTATAATGCTTGCATACACATTCTAGTCTCTTGTAATAAATTCCTTCTTGATCATCACTTAAAGTAACAATACAACCCTCGTTAATAGATTTATTTTTATCAGGAATAACTAAGTCAGCATTAACAGTCAATTTAATTCCAAGACCTTTACAATCTGGACAAGCACCATATGGGGCATTAAAGCTAAATAGTCTTGGTTCAAGTTCAGGAAGAGAAAATTCACAATAAGGACAAGAATAAAGTTCAGAAAGTAAAATTTCTTTATCTCCTACTATATCCACCACAACTTTTCCACCTGATAATCTTGCCGCATTCTCTAAAGACTCAAAAAGTCTTCCTCTAATATTTTCCTTAATAATAATTCTATCTACTACAACATCAATGTAATCTTTAATATTCTTTTCAAAATTAAACTCTTCGGACAAATCGTGCATTTCACCATTAACACGTATTCTTAAATAGCCTTCTTTTCTTAACTTTTCAAGTAAATCCTTATGTGTTCCTTTTTCACCATGTACAACAGGAGACATAATAACCATCTTAGTTCCTTCTTGGTACTCTAAAAGCTTGTTAGCCATTTCCTCAATACTTTGTCCTTTTATAGGTATATGATGATTAGGACACATAGCAACGCCTATTCTTGCATACAAAAGTCTTAAGTAATCATATATCTCTGTAACTGTTCCAACAGTACTTCTTGGATTATTACTAGTAGTTTTTTGATCAATACTGATAGAAGGGGATAATCCTTCAATTGAATCAACATCTGGTTTTTCTGTTCCACCTAAAAATTGTCTAGCATAAGCCGAAAGACTCTCTACATATCTTCTTTGGCCTTCTGCATAAATAGTATCGAAAGCAAGACTACTTTTTCCACTACCAGATACACCAGTCATAACAATAAGTTTATTTTTAGGAAGTGTTAAATCAACGTTTTTAAGATTATTTTCTCTCGCACCTTTAATTACTATATTTTCCACAATACCACCTCATTTAAAGTCAAACTATTATACCACATTTTTTACAAATCTATCTCTAAAATTACATTTTTTACACAAGTTACATACAGATTTATTATTTCTAAATCCATCTATTATTTTTAAAGTAAATTCTTTATTAAGTATAGTCTCAAGATTCTCTTCAAAAATATTTCCTAGTTTAATTTCTCCATTACCATCAAGACAACAAGGAACAACAGTCCCATCCGATAAAATTCCAATATGAGTACTAAGACCATAACAAAATCCATCACTTTCACAACTATTGTCATAATCTGGCCATGAAAAAAGATTATCTTTATCCACAAATGTATTATCTGCTATTTTAATATCTTTATCATGATAAATTTTATCAACAACATCTGGGAATAAATTATAAGATAAAATAATTTTATTCACAATATCTGTGGATTTTTTATTCATTGCTAAATTATTTAAATCCCATATTCTATAACTTATAAACATCTTTTGAGATAAAATTTTACATGAAGAAAAAATATCATCAAAATAACTACTCTTATTATTCTCAGAATGAAGAGAAATATTTATCTGTCTTACAGCAGAATGATTTAAAAGAATATCTTTTTTCTCTTTAAGGAATACACCATTTGTGGTGATGTTAACTTTTAATAAAGAATTATCACAAACAGTAAGAATATCATCTAAAAAAGGATGCAAAAGAGGCTCACCTTTAACATGAAGATAAATATAGTCAGTATATGTTTTAATTTTTTCAATGACAGATTGAAACTCCTCTAAAGACATATCCTTATACTTTCTTTTATTAACACCACAAAAAGAGCAATTAAGATTGCATCTATTTGTAATTTCTACATATATTTTTTTAAATCTTTTCTTCATAACTACTCCGATTTAAGTTCAAAAAGCAAGTCTCTAAGTTCCATAGCTCTTTCAAAATCAAGATTCTTAGCTGCTTCTCGCATTTCATTTTCAATTGTTTCAATATTTCTCTGCTTTTCTTTCTTAGTAACTTTTATTTTCTTATCTTTTGTATCATCAACGTTACTAATCAAATCTCTAATCTCTTTAATAATTGTTTTCGGTACTATACCATGAACTCTGTTATATTCTTCCTGAATAGCTCGTCTTCTCTTTGTCTCTTTAATAGCATAATCCATGGATTCAGTAATCTTATCTGCATACATGATACATTTTCCATGTTCATTTCTTGCACATCTACCAATAGTTTGAATAAGACTTCTACTGCTACGAAGAAATCCTTCTTTATCAGCATCCAAGATAGCGATAAGACTAACTTCAGGGATATCAATTCCTTCCCTAAGTAAATTTATACCTACCACACAATCATATTTACCAAGTCTTAAATCTCTAATGATTCTAAGTCTTTCAAGTGTTTTAATCTCTGTATGAAGATAAGCCACCTTAATATCTAACTCTTTTAAGTAGTTTGACAACTCTTCTGCCATTCTAATAGTAAGTGTTGTTATAAGAACTCTTTCATTTTTCTTAGTCCTATCTTTGATTTCTCCTACTAAATCATCAATTTGATTAAGTGAAGGCCTAACTTCAATTATTGGATCTAAAAGACCAGTAGGTCTAATTATTTGTTCCACAAAATGATTGTTAACTTTTTCAAGTTCATAATCACCAGGAGTAGCAGATACGTATATTACTTGATGAATTTTCTTTTCAAATTCTTCAAATTTTAAAGGTCTATTGTCAAGTGCACTAGGAAGTCTAAACCCATAGTCTACAAGATTCATTTTTCTTGCTCTATCTCCATTATACATTGCCCTAACCTGTGGTATAGTAACATGAGATTCATCAATTACTAGCAAATAATCATTACCAAAAAAGTCCATAAGAGTAGTTGGAGTTTCTCCTTCCCCACGAAGTGCCATATGTCTTGAATAGTTTTCAACTCCAGTACAAAAACCTGTTTCAGATAACATTTCCAAGTCATAATTAGTCCTCTGTTCAATTCTCTCAGCCTCAAGAGGTTTATTATTTTCTTTAAAGTATTTTACTCTCTCTTCTAATTCTTGCCTAATTCTTTTAATAGCCTCCTGCAGTTTAGCATCACTTGTTACGAAGTGACTAGCTGGAAAAATTGAAACACTTTTTTTATTAGTTTTTACAATACCTGTAAGTGTATCAATTTCACTAATTCTATCTATCTCATCACCAAAGAATTCTATTCTTATACCATTTGTCCTTTCACTTGCAGGTATAATCTCAATTATATCTCCTCTAACTCGAAATGTACCTCTTTTAAAATCAAAATCATTTCTCTCATAAAACATATCAACAAGTTTGTTTAAAACTTCATTTCTATCAACAGTATCTCCTATATTAAGTGTAAGCATTTTATTTTTATATTCTTCGACTTCACCTATACCATAAATACATGAAACACTAGCTACAACTATAACATCTCGCCTTGTAATAAGACTACTTGTAGCAGCATGTCTAAGTTCATCAATCTCATCATTTATAGAAGAATCTTTCTCGATATATGTATCAGTTGATGGAACATATGCCTCTGGTTGATAGTAATCGTAATAAGAAACAAAATATTCGACTCTATTATCAGGAAACAATTCTTTTAATTCAGAATAAAGTTGTCCTGCAAGAGTTTTATTGTGCGCTAAAACAAGAGTTGGTTTATCAACTTGAGCAATAACATTAGCTATTGTAAAAGTCTTACCAGTTCCTGTTGCTCCAAGTAATACTTGATCTCTTTTACCATCTTTAATTCCATTAACAAGTTCTCTAATAGCCTCAGGTTGATCACCGCTAGGCATATACTTTGATACCAAATTAAACATACTACCACTCCTTTTGTCACCTTATTTTAACACTTGCATAGTATGAAAAACAAGGAGTTATTTAACATAACACATTACTTTATTATTATAATTATTTGTATTTTCATTCACTTTAAAAGCACATATTTTAAACAAAAAAAGCCTAATAAAAGGCTATTTTCAAATCATCAAACTGTTACTTCCTAGTTAAAATAGATTTTAAATGTTTTAACTTATGATACATAGAAAATGCTATTTTATAAAGACGATAATACCATTTGCTTATAATCAAATCGAATTCACCAACTAACTCAACTACTTGTCCACCAAAACTTTTTTTGAACAAGTATAAACCAAGTAAAGGATTATCTTTACTAAAGTTTCCAGTAATACCATAAAAATTATAAGTATCATAACCATGTTCTACAGCATATTTAATTCCTTCAAAATGAAGAGTATAAGCAGATTGGAAAGACATAAGCTCTTTCTTACTACCCCCAAACAAAGATAATACCTCATTTCCATATATTAAAAATAAAATACCACCCAAAACAGGTTTAGCACCATATTCCTTTTTCATAGATTTAGATTTTTCTATATTATTTTTTAATCTATCGATTTCATCATTATCTTTCTTTTGATTAGCCTTATATTTGTTTTCATTCATAGGAGTAGCCTTATTATTGAATTTCTCTTCTCTTTCTTTAATAGCAACTTCTAATTTTTTAATTTCTTCCTCTGCATTTTTAATTTCTTCATCAAAATCAACTTCTGCTACTGAAATTTTTAAGATTCCACTTTCATGGAGAGTATCCCACATATTTTCATAATAAGAAAGTGGTCTATCAATAAAGTCTCTTCTTTCTCCTGTATGTTGCATAATATCTTTAAATATTTTAATTTCATCACGAGTTATTTCTCTTGTTTTAACTCCAAGTTTTTCATTTTTTCTAAGAATTTGTCTAGTTTTAGATTCAAAATCTTTCATCACATCATCTAATGAGCGGTTTTTAACTGTTATTGTATGCATCCACCTAGGTTGCAACGTATCTTGCATCAAGTTAAAGCCAAAATGATGATAACCTAGTGATTTTAAATTATCAACTACATCACTATTATCAATACCATTTGGCACTAAATCACCGTTCAAGTCATGCTCTTTATACATAACATAAGGATCTATTTTAATAAATATAGCATTTTTCTTCTTAGCCCACTTTTTAATTTCATTAGTAAAAGCAGTAAGTAATTCAAAATCATGATAATCTATTAAAAATCCACGTGGTGCATAAAACATTTTTTTCTTTATTATTGTATCTTTGGCAAGAAGTAAAGAAGCTGCTACTATCTTTTTGCCTTTTAACATTCCAACGTAATAACTACACCAACCGTTAGCCTTTTTTAACTCTGCCCATTCTTTAGTTTGATGAAATGTTATTTGTTCATGTTTTAAGGCAAATTTTTCAAAATCATTAACTGACAACTCTACAAATTTCATAGTTCACATCCTAACATTATTTGCTATATTATATTGATATAACAATATCATTCCATTACTTTGATAAGTATACCATTTAATTACTTCATTTACCATAATTATATAAACTTTTGATTACATTTGTTAATTAAAGAAAATTTAATTTACATTAATTATTATCTAAATAGGGCTAGAAATTAACATATTATTATGATAGAATGATGATAAAGGAGTGAAAAAATGAAAAAACTATTTACTTTCGCATTACTTGGATTATCAATGGTAATGTTAACAGGATGCGGAAAAAAACAAATTACTTGTACAGGATCTGAGGAACAAGACGGACAAAAAATCGAGTTAAAAGTTACTGCTACACCAAAAGATGGAAAAGTAACTGAAGCTAAAGCTATCATGACATTTGAAAACGAGGACACAGCAAAACAAATGTGTGCATTATTTGAAATGGCAAATGGTCTTGCTGAAGATGGAAAGAAAATAGATATTAAATGTGATGGAAAAAGTTTAACACTAGGAAATTATCTTCAAATGCAAGATAATGAAAAAGCTGAATATACAGAAGATGAATTCATCAAACTAATGGAAGACGAAAAATTAACTTGTAAAAAATAATTTAAAAGTAACCATAATGGTTACTTTTTATTTTGCATAATTTTATCGTCTAAAAATTTTTTGTACTGTAAAATTTGAAACATCGGTGTAGAAGCTCCACCAGTAATGCATATATCACAATCTAAAGTTAAAGAAAGTTTATCTAAAACACTAGAAAGATCATCAAAAGAAGAAATCAAATATGCATTAGATACTAAAGAACAACAATTATAGAGTTCTTTTGTATTAGAACTATTACTTCCACCAATTACAAATGTATATTTACATTTTTTTGCTACTTCAACACTACTTTCTTGTATCTTTTTCTGTGCTAAGCACACAGTATTTTTAACTTCAACATTTTTATTATAAAATTTTTGGCAGATAAGATTAGACAAATATTTAAACTTATCTTCACCAATAGTTGTTTGTGCCACTACAAATATATTACTTTTACTACATTTTAATTTTTCTATATCAGAAGCATCTTCTACAACATAACCTTTATCATCACACCACCCCAAACTTCCAACCACTTCTGGATGGCTTTTTTTACCTATAATTATAACATCATAATTTTCTTTATATTTTTCATATATAAGATTATGAACTATTTTTACATTGATACAGGTTGCATCAAAGTACTTAATATTACGTTTCCGAAAATAATCATATAAACTTTTTTTCTCGCCATGAGCCCTAATTACAACAGTCATATTATTTTTTATTTCATCTAAAGATAAAACACACTTAACATTATTCTCTTTTAAATAATCAATTACTGTTTTGTTATGTAAAATTTCTTTATAAATAACAACATTACTATATTCATTGGCAAGTTTTATTGCCAAATCAATTGCAGTTCTGGAACCCATACAAACACCACATATTTTAGGAATATAAATCATTAAATCACCTCCAAAAAGAAAAAGAGCAAAGCTCTTTAACGCGAATTCCAAGATCTATAAGTACCAGTTGGAAAAGTTATTACACTTCTAGGTCCCTTATAGTTTCCTTTACGTAAAAGGTCTGTTCCGAAGGAAACATAGTTATTCCAGTTAGAACAATTTTTATCGCCAAAGTTATACATACGGCATGGGAAAACTTCCAAATGTAAATGTACACCAAAAGAATAACCAGTTTCGCCCATATATCCCAAATATTGATCTGATGTTACTTTTTTTCCAACATAAAGTCCTGGGGCATATGAATCAAGATGTGCATAAACTGATGTATACCAAGAATTCTTAACAGAACTATAATGTTCAACTGCTATTACCAATGCACCATAATAATCTTTATACTTGGCAACAATTGTACCATTTGCTATAGGATAAATTTTCTCGGATTTTTTTCTATAACTACCAATATCTAGACCACGATGTGTATAGTTCTTTGTATAATATGCTTCCTGTGTAACATAACCTGTTTGAGTAGGTCTTCTAAAGACTCCTGCATCACCACTTACTGCACAATCTACACCAATAACATCACTACTTTTACATCCTAGCTTTTTATAACTTGTTACAAGTTCATCATAAATTTTAATTTGCTCTGCAACAGTAACACCTGCCTCATTCAAAGCATCCTTCTGTTCTCCCAAAGAAGTAATCTTACCACTTAGTTGATCTTGTTTGTTATTTATTTCTTGTTTTCTTTTATCAATTTCAACTTCTCTATTCTTATTACCTGATATAATTTTTTTCATATCATCAATAGAATTATTATTATACTCAATAAGTTCTTTTATGACCATCGTTCTATACATAAGATCAGAAACACTACTTGCTTTAAAAATATACTCTATATAAACGTTGTTATTACTAGCTAACTGCAAATGTTCAAGAATTTGTTGTGACTCTAGCATTTTATTCTTAATTTTTTCATTATAATTTTCTATCTCTTCATTCAATTTACCTATTTCATTACCTAATTGTATAAGTTCACTTTTTAAATTTTCTATCTCTTTATTAGCCTTATCTATATTAAATTGTGTATTGATAATTGCATTCTTGTTATCCTGAGCTTGCTTTTTATAACTAGCAAGTTTACTTTCATACTCACCTAATGTTATACCTTTAACTGTAAGAGGAGTAATCATAATAAATATTAAAGTAAGAGATAAAAATAGTTTAGAAACTTTCTTCATTAAACCTTCAAATACCTCCTTACTGCTCTACCACTACCTACCATACCAACCAAAGCACCTAAAACTAGAATAACTAAAGATATAATATATACAAATGGTGCTGGTTTCAATACTTCTATAATTGATGAATATAAGTGACCATTATCAAGTGAATTATAAAAAGCCGTATATCCATATATTGTAATAAGGATAGGTACTATTGAACCCATAACACCTATTAAAAAACCTTCTATTATAAAAGGATTTTTTATAGTCCAGTTACTAGCACCAACAACTCTCATTATAGATATTTCTCTCTTTCTTGAGAATATTGTAAGTTTAATTGTATTAACAATTAAGAAAATAGTTACTACTATCAAAATTAACACTATTATAAATGCTATTTTTTCTATTACATTGAACATTGATATCATCTGATTTACCCAGCTTTCTCCATATTCAACATAGTAAACTTCAGGTAATTCTTTTATTTCCTTTGCAGTATCATTTATCTTTGTTATATCGTGAACTTTAATTTCATAGTAATAGTGAAAGACTTCATTTTCATTATCCAGCAAAGGTAATACCGACTGCCAAAAACCATCCTCATCATTGTCATTTTGTACAAGTTCATTTTTTCTTTCAGTAGGTGTTGCCTTCTTCCAGTCTTTTAAAACATTATCCATTTTATTAAGACTTTCTTCAAACTCAATAACTTGATCTTCATTAACTCCAAAGTTAAGGTATATCTGCATTGTAATATCATCCTTTATATTTTTAGAAATACCCTTGACATTAAAAGAAAGAGTTAAAGAAAATGCCACAATCAATAATGTGATACTAATACACAATATAGATGCCATTGATAATGAAAGGTTTCTATGTACACTTTTAAAAGCATCTCTAAGTCCATATCTAAACATTCTTAACAGCTTCATTATCGTACTTCCCTTCTTCTATATCTTTAACAAGTCTACCTCCATTAAGAACAACAACACGTTTTTTAAATTTATTAACCATATCTCTATCATGTGTTGCCATAATAACGGTAGTATCCATACTCTTATTTATGTTATCCAAAACACCAACAATTTCTTCGCTCATAATTGGATCTAAGTTTCCCGTAGGTTCATCACATATTAAAAGTTTAGGATTATTAACTATAGCCCTTGCAATGGCTACTCTTTGTTGTTCTCCACCAGATAATTCATCTGGATAATTTCTTGTCTTTCCTTTAAGCCCTACAAGTTCCAAAGCTTTTAAAGTCTTAATTCTAATATCACTAGATTTTTCACCAATTACTTCAAGAGCAAATGCAACATTTTCATAAACTGTAAGTTTTGGTAAAAGTCTATAATCCTGGAAAACGATTCCCAATCTTCTTCTAAGTTTATAAACTTTACTATTTCTCAACTTAGCAACATTGGTACCTCCAATTATTATTTCACCTTTTGTAGGTTTTTCCTCTCTATAAAGCATCTTTATAAAAGTAGATTTTCCACTTCCAGAACCACCTATTACAAAGACAAACTCACCTTTCTTAATCTTTAAGTTCAAATCATAAATAGCGGTTACACCATTTTTATATTTTTTTGTAACATTTTTAAGAGTTATAAGTTCCATGTTATTCACCTCTATCCTAAGACATATTATATCATAATTTCATAAAAATTACTAATTATTTCGCCCACCATTTACCTCATATGAATCAGTTGTAACAAAAAAAGCATCTTTATCTATCTTTTTTATATTCTTTCTAAATTTATAGTAGTGCTCATTTGACACTGAAGCCATCAAAACGGATTTCTCTTCATTATCACCATCTCTAGTATTAAATATAGTAACACCAGAATCTAGATCATTTGTAATATATTCTCTAATTGCATCATTCTTGCTGGTAATTATATAAAATGTTTTGTTACTGGAAACACCAAGCATTATTTTGTCCAAAATTGCACTGCTAATATATAACAAAATAATTGCATAAAGAACAGTAGTAACTCCAAAAGAATAACCACCAATTAAAATTATTATTAGGTTAATAAAAAAATTTGCTCTTCCAATAGATATTTTAAATTTATCATACAATATCTGGCTAATCAAAACAGTTCCACCTTGACTCAAATCAACTTTACAAATTAACCCAGATACAATTCCACTCAAAATACCTGCAAAAATAGTAGCAATTATAACATCATTACCACTTACATTGACATAACCAGCCACTGGTTCGGTTAAACTAACAAAAAAAGGATATATAAATGTTGCAACAAGGGCACTAGAAGTTTTTCGAATTCCCAAAGTAAAAAAGCTTACAAAGAGCACAATAATTGAAAATGAAAGAATAAACCAAAATGGTGATATTGAAAAATATTTTTCTACTAAAAGCGATAAACCATTTGTACCACCAGCTACTATTTTTAAAGGTCTTAAGAACAGATTATAATTTAAAGATGCCACAAAGAGTGCTATTAAAAGCAACATGTATTTATACAAAAGCTTATCTTTTTTTACTTTCTTCCAAAACTTTTTTATTCTTTTATTCACCGCCAAACACCTCGTACGCATCTGTAACAACAAAGAAAGCATCTTTATCTATGTCATGAATTCCTTCCTTCAATTTAAAGTAATCTCTAGTAGGAATAACACAAAACAAAACTTTTTGATCTTCTTTTGAGAAACCTCCAACCGCATCAAAAATTGTTATACCGTGCCCGAGTTTAACCATAACATAATTTTTAACCTCATTAACTTGACTTGTAACTATATAAAAAGCTTTAGAATTACTTATTCCGAGTAAAACTTTATCAGTCATTGTACTAATAATATATAATACAACAACAGCATACATAAATTTAATAAGGCCAAACGAAAAGAAGCTACAAAGTACTATCGACCCATCTGAAATAAGCATACATTTTCCAAGACTAATTTTGAAATATTTATGAATAATTTGATTTATAATATCTGTGCCACCCATAGTAAATCCAGCTTTATAAACAAAGCCAATTCCAACACCTGCTAAAAGTCCTCCAAAAATTACAGCAAGGAAAACCTCGTCAACTTTGTCTATATTATCTGTAACAAATGACATTATTTTAAGAAAAACAGGTAGCAAAAGAGAACCAACTGCAGAACCAAAAGTCTTTTCTTTTCCTAAAAATATATAACTAATTATAAGGAGAATAGAGGATACTACAAAAACAAATATTGAAGGATCCAAAATATTTTTAAAAATTATTGATAATCCGCTTACACCACCAAAGACTAAATCATTAGGAAGCAAAAAATAGTTAAAGGAAAAAGAGAATAAAAGCATACCTAATATAAAATAAATAAATCTAGAAATACTACTCCTTGAAAAAACACCAACAAAATTATTCTTTGTCATTTTTGTCCTCCTTCAACATCATTTCTATAAAAATATTTATATCTCCGTCTAAAACTTTTGAAACATTACTAGTTTCATAAAGAGTTCTGTGATCCTTTACAAGTGAATACGGATGCATTACATAACTTCTTATCTGAGAACCAAATTCAATATTTTGTTGATTTTCTTTGAAGGAGTTTAATTCACTATTCTTTTTTTCAGTTTCTAAAAGTAACAATTTACTTTTTAGAATTTTCATGGCTTGTTCTTTATTTTGAATTTGGCTTCTTTCGTTTTGGCATGTAACAACAATATTAGTAGGTATGTGAGTAATACGAACTGCAGAATCTGTCGTATTAACACCTTGTCCTCCGCATCCAGATGATCTATAAACATCTATTCTTAAATCCTTTTCATTTATATCTACACTAGTTTTATCATCAATAAATGGAACCGCCATAACAGAAGCAAATGAAGTATGTCTTTTATGGTTTGCATCAAAAGGTGAAAGGCGAACAAGTCTATGAATTCCAGACTCACACTTTAAGTAACCATAAGCATATAATCCTTTTACAAGCATTGATACACTTTTGATTCCAACTTCTTCACCTTCCTGATAATCTAAAACTGTATACTTGTATCCATTTTTGTCACACCATCTAGTATACATTCTATAAAGCATCATAGCCCAATCGCAAGCTTCAGTACCTCCAGCGCCAGAATGCACCTCCAAAATAGCATTTCCTTTATCATATTTACCATTAAGTAAAAGTAAAAGCGAAGCTTCTTTTGTATCTTTATCAATTTGTAAGACTTCTTCTTCTACTATTGGAATTGACTCTTCATCAAGAGAAGTAGATAAATCTTTAAGTGCATCTATTCTGCTTTTTAAATTTGTTATTTTCACAACTACATCTTTTAACGAATTCAGTTCTTCAATAATTTTATTACTTCTGATATTATCATTCCAAAAATCGTGTTTAGAAGTCTCTTTTTCTAACTTATCAATTGCCGATTGCTTATTATCAATGTCAAAGTAACCTCCATAAATCATTTATCTTGACACTATTTTCATCAATTATTTTTTTTATTTCGTAAAGTTCCATATAAACCTCCAATTTAATAATAACACAAAAAAAAGCTTAATTTAAAGCTTTTACATTTAATTTATAGCGACTTTACTATTATTGTCATCAAATAATAAATTCTCTATTTCTGAAAATATAATTTTCTCCAACTTTCTAGCACCAAATTTTTCATATTCGCTTTTATTTATTACATCCAAAATCAATTCAGGAGAAATTTTTTTACTATCAAAAGAAACATTTTCTGAAAATTTGTTAAATAACATTTCTGTAATTAACTTTATATCATTTCCATTCAGTTTGTTAAAATAAACAATATTTTGAATTCTATTAAGTAATTCAAGCGAAAAATATTTATTAAGAGAATCTTTATTTTGAGAACTATTATTCAAGAATCCTATATTTTGACTACTTGCACCAGCATTTGAGGTCATAATAATTATAGTATTATCAAATCTAAAAGTATTTCCTGATGAATCTTTTATCATTCCCTCATCCATTATCTGCAAAAAAAGATTTAAAACAGCAGGATGAGCTTTTTCTACTTCGTCAAGCAATATAACAGAATAAGGTCTATTTTTAACTTCTTCAAGTAAATTGTTTTTATTTTCATAACCAACATACCCAGGAGGAGAACCTATTATTTTGCTAACTGAATATTCTTCCCTATATTCACTCATATCAAGTCGAATAATATTGTTGTTTCCAAACAAAAACTTATGATATTCTTTTGCAAGTAAGGTTTTCCCTACACCAGTCGGACCAACAAAAAGAAAAGAAAGTGGTTTATTATCATATTTATAGCCATAAATAATCCCTCTAGTTGCATCAGTTAATACTTTAATAGCAGCATCCTGGCCTATAACACTTTTTTTCAAAGTATCCATTAGTTCCTTAACTACAAAAGTTGGTTTTAATATTTCATACACAGGTACTCTTCCTTTACTCTTAATTACCTCAGCCACAATATCTTTTGTTACTTTCTTTTCCTTTGGAGTTTTCATTATTTTAACATCAAGCTTATTTATACAGCTTTCAAGCTTCATTTCTTCCTCTCGCAAGTATAAAGCTTCTTCAAACTTGCTATTTAAAACAGCACTATTTTTTAATGTTTTGATTGTCTTTAAAAGTCCTTTATAATAGTTACTTCTCTTAGAAAACTCATCTTCTTTAATAGCAACTTTTGCACAAACTTCATCCAAAACATCTATTGCCTTATCAGGGTTTTTCCTATTATATAAATATTTATCAGATAATTTTACTATTAACTTAATAATTTCATCATCAATTACAACTTTATGATATTTCTCATATATTGGTTTAAGTTTCATTAAAATATCCGTAACCTTTTCATTATTTGGCTCATCAATTATTACTGTTTGAAATCTTCTAGATAAAGCCTTATCATTTTCAATAAATTTTTTATATTCTTCAGTAGTAGTAGCACCAATTACATTTATTTTTCCACGAGCTAAAGCAGGTTTCAAAATATTAGAAGCATCTATTGCCCCCTCAGCACCACCTGCGCCTACTAAAGTATGAATTTCATCAATAAATACTATTACATCATTTACTTCTTCTATTTCATTCAAGAGTTTTGTTACTCTTTCTTCAAACTCTCCTCTATATTTAGTACCAGATACTAAACTAGCCATAGAAACTGATACAACACGTTTGTTTAAAAGCTTATTAGGTACTTCTCCATCAACTATTTTTCTGGCAATTTCCTCTATTACAGCAGTTTTACCAACACCAGCATCACCTATTAAAAGCGGATTGTTCTTGGTTCGTCTACATAATATTTCTATCACTCTTTGAACTTCATTTTCTCTTCCAATAACAGGGTCAATATTATTTGCTATAACTTCATTATTAAGATTAAGTCCATATTCATCCACTAAAAGATTTTTTTTGTTCTTTCTTATTTTTTTGCTCTTGTTTATTTCATCATAAAATGTATCTATATCAACATTAAAGGATAGAAGTATTCTGACAGCAACCCCTTCTCCTTCATCTAATAGCGATAAAAAAAGGCATTCTAAAGTTACTTCCTTATTTCCTTGTTCTTTGCTAAGTATTATAGAATTTTCGATAACCTTCTTTAAAAGTGGTGTATATACAAAGTAATCACTTTCTGAATTACCAACTCCTATTATTTTAACAACCTCTTGCCTAAAACTATCATATGTAATGCCATAATCTTTAAGTTTTCTTGAAACTATATTATCTTTTTTTAGTATTGAAAGTAATAAATGTTCACTTCCAACATAAGGATGCTTCAAAAGACTCATCTCTTTATTAGAATTAAGTAAAATTTTTCTAACTTCTTCATCAAACTTTGAAAACATAAACACCCTCCATATAATTTATATGTATATAGTGATTATTTTTCTTAAAATGTATACAAAAAAGAAAGACATTTTTTTATATAGCAAAAAAATGGACATTTATTGTCCATTTTTTATAACTACTAAACTTATATTAACGTAAGTATTAAGAATATAGCAAGTAGTAATACTAAAAGCTCAACAATAAGTTTCCAGTTAGATTTTAACCATTTTCCATAAGGAATATGTAAGTATGAAAGTGTTACTAATAATATTACACTAGTTGGTGCTATTAAAGTTGCAAGTCCATACATTGATTGAAATATAACTGAAATTATAGTAATTTCACTAGTATTAAGTGTTGTATATAATACACCAGTCGCATATGGTAAAACATTTGTAGCGGCATAATATAATTCAACAAAGAATGTACTAGATATAAGTGATACTAAGCTCATTGTAAATACATTTAGTGATTTAGTTAATTCTAATATTGGTTTAAAGATTGTTAGCATTACTGGTACATATGTAACAATAACTAATACTACATAAACAAGAATTGCTAATACAGCAGCTTTTAAAGCTCTCTTTCCACCATCCATGAAACCTTTAACATATTGATCAAATTTAATACCATAAATAAATGATAGTAATAAACTTGCAATAATTATAATTATAGAAGCTTCATTTAGTGTCCATGAACCAAATGCATTTGATAATCCTAAAATCTTACCAAATATAGCAAATCCACCAATTTTATAAGTAGTTATATTTTTAAGTAACTTATCAAACCAAGTTATATCAAACAAACTCCATGATATAAATGCTAATATTAAAATAATAAATACTAAATCCATGATGACAACAACTGGCCAATATTTTTCATTTTTATCCTTAGATTCTGGAATATAACCAGCAGTAGTTAGTGCTTTAACTTCATTGACTTTGTTCTTGCTAGCATATCTTAAAGTATTAAATATTAAAAGTGCTAAGCATACTACTAATACAATAATTTTTAACCATACATCTTTGTTAGCAGCAGTACCAAGTACAATATCAATACCATAAGTGTCATTAGCAGAAAATACTGAACCAATAAGTCCAACTGATACACTACCTACAGTAACCAAAGCAGCTGTAATCTTATCATATCCCATTGCTAAGATAACTGATATAACAAACGGGAACATAAATATAAGTGGTAATGACATTCCAGCCATTGAAGAACAAATAGCAAAAATAACCATTACGATAGACATAAATAACCATTCACGTCCCTTAAACCCTTTTGCTAGTTTATCAATCAAGTTACGGTAACCTGAAATGTTATGAAGTACACCATATAAACCGCCAACACTTAACACATATATACCAATATGACTAAAGTATTGAATAGCTATTCCTACATAACTCATAAGAGTAAATATACCAACTTGTTCTCTTTCAGCTTCAACAAGACCTTGGTTATTATAATAAGTCTCTGGAAGAAGCCATGTTAGAAGAACTGTTACAGCTATTGTTATCATAACAACTTTAAACAAATTATGCTTTTTCATCTTTATCCTCCTCATCACAATTATACAACATTAAAGAAAACAAATACAATAATTATAAGCAAATTTCACAAAACAAACACATTATTCTTCGCATATAACCTTAGTTTTGCAAATAAGATCGTGAAGACCTCTACCGTCTTTTCTAAACAACATCATTCCAATTGTAACTAAGAAGAACAATGACTCTACTGCACTTATTCCCATATTATAGTAAAAATATGTACTTCTACTAACGACAAAACAACAAACTATATTTAAAAATATAAATATTACATTATATAAAAGTACTGAACGAAGTATAAGTGACATATGTGTTGGATTAGAACCATCTACAGACGCAATTTTAATTTTTGCAAGTTTTTTCCCAATTGTTTTTCCATCAGAATAATATGCATAAGTACCAAAATAACAAATAGTAACAATTACAGAAATAACATTATAAATTACATTTTCTCTACTTGCATCATAGGTAGCTTCGCCATTCTGCTTTAAATATTCTTTTACAGATATTTCTCCATTTTGATAAGACTCTTGTATCTTTTGCGAATTTTCAACTGCTTCTTTATATTTCGTACTACTTGGAATCCAAAAAGTAAGTAACATGCAAATCAAACTAACAATTATAATATCAATAATATAAGCCATCGCTCTAGGTAAAAAATATGATTTCATTTAATCAATCCTCTCTTTATAATCATTTAATATAGTAATTATATCATCAATATCTTTAGTTAAAAAGATTTTATTCTTTATTTCATTAGAGTCGGTAAGTCCCTTTAAATACCAAGCTATATGATTTCTACTTTCAAGTACTACAAGCTTATCACATTTTATTTCTCTTAAGTAAGAAATATGTTTAAGACACATATCTACTCTTTCCTTTGGTGTAGGTTTAGGAACAATATTTCCATTTTCTATATATTCAACAACCTCTTTAACAAGCCAAGGATTGCCAAGAACACCACGGCCTATCATGATAGCATCACAACCAGTTTCTTCAAGCATTCTTTTAGCATCTTCTTTACTTGTAATATCACCATTTCCAATAACAGGTATTTTTACAGCATTTTTTACTTCTTTTATAATATTCCAGTCTGCCTTACCACTATAACCTTGACTTCTTGTTCTAGGATGAACACAAATAGCACTAGCTCCAGCTTCTTCAACAGCTTTTGCTACTTCTACTGCATTTATATGATTATTATCCCAACCACTTCTAATTTTAACTGTTACAGGAACATTTACAGTTTCTACAACACTTTTAACAATTTCTTTTATTTTAGGAATATCCTTCAAAAGAGCCGAACCAGCCTGAGCATGTACTGCAACTTTAGGTACAGGGCATCCCATATTTATATCAATTATATCGGGATGCATTGTATCACAAATAAACTTACTTGCTACTACAAAAGATTCCTTATCGCTACCAAATATTTGTTGTGCGATTGGTCTTTCAAAATCAGTCATATATAACATGTCTATTGTTTTTTTGTTTTCATAAGTTATAGCTTTATCACTAACCATTTCGGCATATATAAGACCTGCTCCCATTTCTTTAATAATTCTACGAAAAGCAGAATTACATACACCAGCCATAGGCGCCAATACAACTTTATTTTTTATTTCTACATTTTCTATTTTCCACATAATACACCATATCTAAAAAAAGGCTTTATTCAGCCTCTTCTTCATCTTTTAAATTTTCAACAAGTTCATCCTTAGACATCTTTGAATATCCTTTGATTCCTTTGTCTTTTGCTTTCTGTTTTAATTCTTCAACAGATTCTTTACTAAAATCTTCTTCCTCTGGCATCTTACCGTTTTGAACAAGATATTCAATTTGTTCTTTTGTAAGAGTTTCATACTCTAGAAGATTATCAGCAATTAACTTAACTAAGTCCTTATTCTCACTTAAAATCTTTTTAGCAGTTTCATAACATTCGTTAATTATCTTACGCATCTCAAGATCTATTTCATGAGCTACTTCATTAGAAAAGTTTCTTGTTTTATTATAATCTCTTCCTAAGAATATTCCACCTTCTTGTTGTTCAAGTTGAACAGGTCCCAAGTCACTCATACCATATTCTGTAACCATAGATCTAGCGATTTTAGTAGCTTTCTCAAAGTCATTATGAGCACCAGTAGTTATTTCTCCAAAGTTAAGTTCTTCGGAAACTCTACCACCTAGAAGTCCAGTAATCTGTTCTAGTAATTCCTTTTTAGTAGAAGTATATCTTTCTTCCTTTGGTATCATCATTGCATAACCACCAGCATAGCTTCTAGGAATAATTGTAACTTTTTGAACATCATTTGCATCATTCAATTTAAGTCCCAATACAACATGTCCTGCTTCATGGTATGCAACCATTTTTCTTTCAGATTCTGTGTATTTTTTACTTTTTTTAGCAGGTCCCATAAGAACTCTATCTGTTGCTTCATCTATTTCTTTCATAGTAATTTGTTCTTTATTATTTCTAACAGCAAGAAGTGCTGCTTCATTAAGTAAGTTTTCAAGATCAGCACCACTAAATCCTGGTGTTCTCTTAGCTAAATTTTTAAGTGTTACACTTGGAGCTAAGATTTTATTTCTTGCATGTACTGCAAGGATTTCTTCTCTTCCTTTAACATCAGGTAAATTAACTGTAACTTGTCTATCAAATCTTCCAGGTCTTAACAACGCAGGATCTAGTACATCCGCTCTATTTGTTGCCGCAATTATTATAATTCCTTCATTAGCACCAAATCCATCCATCTCTGTTAATAATTGGTTTAGTGTTTGTTCTCTTTCATCATGACCTCCACCTAAACCAGTTCCTCTTTGACGACCAACAGCATCAATTTCATCAATAAATATCAAACATGGAGCATTATGTTTAGCTTGTTTAAACATATCTCTTACACGGCTAGCACCTACACCTACAAACAATTCAACGAAATCAGAACCGCTTATAAAATAGAAAGGTACATTAGCTTCACCAGCAACAGCCTTAGCAAGTAACGTTTTACCAGTTCCAGGTGGACCAACTAAAAGCACACCCTTTGGAATTCTTGCACCAAGTTTTTGGAACCTTTTTGGATTCTTTAAAAAGTCTATAAGCTCTTTAACTTCTTCTTTTTCTTCCTTTAAACCAGCAACATCTTTAAATGTAACTTTTCCTTTTTCAGTATTAAGTCTTGCTTTACTCTTACCAAAATCCATTGATTTTCCAGCACTACTCATTTGCTTAGAAAAGAACCAGAAACCAATTCCTACTAATAAAATAATAGGTAAGATATTCACTAATATATAAAGTAGCGGACTAGAACCAGGATCAGATTCTGTTTCTATTTTATAATTAAGGTTTTCATTACTATCTATAATTTGTGAAATTATAGTATCAGTAAGTGGAGCCTTAACATAAAAGCTTTCTCTTTCACCATAGTTTTTAAGTTTACCACTTATATTATATGTTCCTTCGTTTGCATTAGGAGTAATTATTATTTCTTCTACGTTATTTCCTTTAATTTCAGAAATAAGTTTATCATAAGTTAAATCATTTACCTTACTACCACCTAAAGATAGAATGTAATATATACTAAGTACAAACACAATAAGTAGTAAATAAGGAATCATACCTTTTTTTACGTTTTTCTTCATTCACACTGCCTCCTTAACTATATTTTAATATTATATCATATTTTTCATTTTTTAGTTTAGTAAATTTCGATTTTTTTACTCCAGGTATCCATATAATTTTATCTTTTGAATCAACGACAATTGGCCATTTATCTCTATCTTTTGTAGGAATTTTGCAATCTATGAAAATATCTTTGACTTTTTTATATCCATCTATCTTTTTTAAGAACATTTTATCGCCAAGTTTTCTAGTTCTTACATAAAGAGGAAAAGATACTTCACTAGAATCAATTCTGCATACATCATTATTGTTACTTTCTTCATCATCAACAACTTCAATTTTATGGCCATTAGGTAAAAGAGCGTATTTTATAAGTTCAACTTCATAACTAATGGTTTCTTTGACCTCTTTAGTAAACAACACCTCATCATAAGATTTTATAACTTGAACATTATGAGGTAAACAAATCTTAGAATTAGACCTCTTAGAATTAAGTAAATCCATTATAAGTTTTACATGTCTATCATTTATTACCATTAAATCTTCTTTATATATTTCTTCTAATATTACATATATTATTTTTTTCTGTATAAGTGGATCCAATTCTCTATATTTAGCAACATCTATTTTATTATTTTTGTACACTCTACCAATGGTTCTTTTAATTTCATTATTTATAAAGTTATCATATTCATTAAGTGTTTCGCTAAATTTAAGAAATTTTTCATGAACTTTCGGATCTTCTTCTTTCAAAAAGGGAAGAATATTCATTCTGTACCTATTTCTAGTATATTTTCCTTTAAAATTTGATTTGTCAATCACGTACGGTATGTTATTTTCTTCATCAAATTTCAAAGCCTCATCTTTAGTTATAAATACTAATGGTCTAACTGTCTTAAAAGTACCATTATCTAATATTTTTTCAAAACCACTATATCCTTTAAGTGTTGATCCTCTCACCATTCTCATAAGAATCGTTTCAACCAAATCATCACCATGGTGAGCAGTCATCAAGTAATTAGCATCATATTTTTTCACAACATCATTAAAGAAGTTATATCTTATCTTCCTTGCTTGGTTATGAAAATTATCATCCCCATATCTTTCTATAGTCATTGCTTCAAAACCAACATTGTTATCTTTGCAGTAATTCATTAAGAATTCTTTCTCTGCAGCGCTCTCACTTCTAACGTTGTGGTTAACATGAGCAGACACTATATTTAAATGATATTTTTCTCTAAGTCTAAGCAAAATAGTTAAAAGGCACATGGAATCTGGTCCTCCAGAATTTCCAAGTACAATTGTGTCACCCTCTTTTAACTTAACTTCATTAACTAAAAAATCTATTACTTTATCCATAATTCCTCACCAAGTACAATTTTAAATCAGATTATTTAAAGTAGCAAGAAAAAGAAGATAAAACATCTTCTTCTACTTTGCATTATCAATACTGTCTTTTTTCTCATCAGGCATTTTTATAACAAGTTCTCCCTCTTTTGAGTAAAGAAACTTTTCACGTAAATATCTTCCTACATATTCAGGATCTTTAAGTTTTTCTACATCAGTAGAAAGTTCCTGTTCCTTTTCTTTAAGTTCCATTAGTTCTAAGGAGAGTTTTTCTTTTTCTTTATATTTGTTCATAATATCTACTGCAACATTTGCAATATAACTTAGAAAATAGACAATAAAAGCAACACTAAAAACTCCAAAGAAAAGAAGACGCATAGCCTTTCTTTTAGGCTTTTTAACAACTTTTTTCTTTTTTTCATTAGCCACTTTTATCATCACCTACTCTCATATCATACATTTTAACACTTATAAAAGAAAAGAAAATGATTATATATATATAAACACAAATATTTTACACTTTTTGACGAAAAAAAATAAGCAGTTAATACTGCTTACTATTTTGCATATGGTAATAAAGCAATTGCTCTTGCTCTTTTTACTTGCATTGCTGTATATCTTTGATGTTTAGCACAGTTTCCTGTAACACGTCTTGGTAATATTTTACCTCTTTCATTAACGTATTTTTTTAGTGTATCAACATCTTTATAATCTATATTATGATCATGTCCTGAGCACATATAACAAACTTTTTTCTTTTTTCTAAAAAATTCTGCCATTTTTAATTATTCTCCCTTCTAATAGAACGGTAACTCATCTGGGTCTATTTCTATATTAGAACCTGCATCCCAAACACTAGCTCCTTGTTCACTTTGTGAAGGAGCACTAGAAAAATCACTAGGGCTGACATTATCACTTGGAGTATCGAAGTTATTATTAGATGGAACATCACCTTTTCTATCTAAGAATTGAATAGAATCAGCAACAACAAATGTTGACCATACTGTATTTCCATCTTTTCCTTGATAGCTATCTACTTGTAATCTACCATCTACTGCAATTTGGTTTCCTTTCTTTTGGAATTTAGCAATATTTTCTGCTTGTTTTCTCCATGCAACAACTGTTATAAAGTCTGCACTTCTATTTCCATCTTGATTACTAGAAAGGTAACTTCTGTCTACTGCAATTGTGAATCTAGAACGAGCTATACTACCGTTACTTGTATTAACAAATTCGCATGTTGGATCTTTTACAAGACGTCCAACTAAACATATTCTATTCATTTAATTACCTCTTTCTTATTCTTCAACTTTAACGATTAAGTGACGAATAATATTTTCATTAATTAAAGCAACACGATCAAATTCTTTAACAGCATGTGAACCTTCTGCTTCAATAGAGAAATAGAAATAGTAACCTGTCTTATACTTATTGATTTCATAAGCTAAATCTCTTTGACCCACTTCTTTTTCTTCAAGAATTGTAGCTTTTTCATCTTCAAGTACTTTTTTCATAGATTCAAATACACCTTTAATTGCACTTTCCTCTAAATCAGGCTTTACGATAAACATAAGTTCATACTTTCTCATTATTACACCTCCTTTTGGACTAATGGCCAATTTCTTGGCAAGGAGTACCTAAATACTCGTAAGTAGTATAACAATTTATTAACAATTTGTCCAATACTTTTTTTAACTTTTTAGCAAAATTATCAAGCAATATACGACATTTTAACATATATAGATAATATTTTAGTTATAATCACCTTTAAAATAAAAAAATCACGCCAAAATGACGTGACTATTTACTAACATTAAATCTAAAATAACAAATATCTCCATCTTGCATCAAGTAATCTTTTCCTTCAAGTCTTACTTTACCTGCTTCCTTAACTTTAAGTTCATTACCACAGCTAATTAAATCTTCATAGGAAATTACTTCGGCTTTTATAAATCCTTTTTCAAAGTCGGTATGAATTATACCAGCACATTCTTTAGCATTCATTCCCTTTTTATAAGTCCATGCTCTTACCTCATCACTACCTGCGGTAAAATAAGTTTCAAGCCCCAATAAATCATAAGTCGCTTTTATTAAAAGGTCTAGACCACTTTCTTTAATACCAACAGAATTAAGCATCTCCATCTTATCTTCATAATCCAAATCACTAAGTTCTTCTTCCATCTTAGCACTTATTTTTATAACCTTTGCATCCTCTGACGAAGCATAATCAATTACTTTTTGAACATGTTCATTATTATCTAATAACTCGCTTTCCAAAACATTAGCAAGATAAATAATAGGCTTATTAGTTAATAGATTAAAATTCTTTAAATAAAGTCTTTCTTCTTTAGTAAAATCTACTCTTCTTAAAGCTTTTCCAACTTCCAAATTATCTTTAGCTTTCTTAAGAATTTCATACTCCATAAGTGCATCTTTATCTCTATTAGTTAATGCTTTCTTTTGCACTTTATCAATTCTGTTATTGATTATCTCTAAATCTGATAAAGATAACTCAACATTTATTATCTCAATATCTCTAATTGGATCAACAGTATTTTCAACATGTATTATATTACTATCTTCAAAACATCTAACCACTTCAACAATAGCATCAACTTCTCTAATATGTGACAAAAACTTATTACCAAGACCTTCTCCTAAAGAAGCTCCCTTAACAAGTCCTGCTATATCAGTAAACTCATATGCAGTTGGAATAGTTCTTTGCGGACTATATATTTCTGTTAATCTATCAAGTCTTTCATCTGGAACTATTACAACACCAACATTAGGTTCAATTGTTGCAAATGGATAGTTTGCTGCTAAAATATTTTTCTTTGTTATTGCATTAAATAAAGTTGACTTACCAACATTAGGTAAACCAACTATTCCTGCTTTAAGACTCATTTTTTATTCCCCCTTTACGAATTAGCATATACACCTGGTCCAATAGGTATGCCTACAACATAAATCATACAAACTAAGAATATCCAAGTAATACTTATTATTAAACAATAAGGTGCTATAAAAGACAAGGCTTTTTTTATTGAAATAGGCTCTTTTTCAGTATTGTAAATATTTAAATAACCAAGATATATAACAAAGTATGCAAGAAGAGGTGTAAATCCTTTCGTCATTGAATCTGCTGCTCTAAATACAAATTGTGCAAATTGTGGAGACAAATTAGCCTGCATCATAACAGGTACAACACTAGGAGCCAAAACTGTCCATTTTGCCGACTGAGTTGTTACAAATAAACCACTTATAGCTATTAAAATCAAAATTACAAAAATAAGTGGTAAACCAGTAAAACCAATACCTTTTATTATATTAGAAATACTAGCAACAATTACTGTACCTATGTTTGTTTTTCTAAAAACTGCTATAAACTGACTTGCAAAGAACACTAAGATAACTAAATAACCAACATCTTTTAAATATAAAGAAGATTTTTCAATTAAATCCTTATCACTTTTCAAAGTTTTTGCTCCAATTGCATATGCAAGACCTGTTGCTAAAAACAACACTGACACAAGATAAGTAAATCCATCTTGCAAATAAGAATTTGGGCTAAACAACTGATACATATAACCAGTTTCATTCATATCCAAAAGAAGACCAGAACCAGGAAGACCTGGAATAATCATATAAGTAAATAAAAAAATTACTAAAATTGCTGCTATTAAAGCATTCCTTAATCCTTTCTTCTCTTTAGCTTCTATTTCTAATCTTTTTTGTTCTTCAAGAGATACTGACTCAAGTTTAATTTCTTTTGTATCTCCAAGTCCCTCTTCTGAAGAAACTTTATATTTACCAATTCTTTTAAGAATTATATTTTCTATAACAAACGTTCCAACAAGTGAAACTACTACGGTAGATATAACTATTGCAACTATATTAGAAAGCATTCCTACATGAACACTATCTATAAGAGAAGCAGCACTTTCTGTAATTGGTACTAAACTCATCTCTGTCGTACCTGCAAAAAGTGTAGCACCATAACCAAAAGCCACTCCACAAAAACTTGCAGTTATACCAAGTAAAGGATTCCTTCCATTAGCTAAAAATATCAAAGCTGAAAGTGGAATCAACATTACATAACCAACATCATTTATTATACTTGAAATTGTTGCGAGAAATATAATTACAAATGTAATAGTCTTATTATTTACATTCAAAGTACATCTTTTGATAAATGTATCTATCAAACCACTCGAATAAGCAACCGAAAGACCAATTAAACCAATTAAAAGCGTACTAAGTGGAGTAAATGCCACAAAATTGTTTGCAGCATTACTAATAATATACTGAAAGCCTGAAACATTAAACATTCCTTCTACTGCTACGATAGTACTTTCTAAACTTTTTGTAACAGAATTAACTCTTGAATAAGATACCTGCACTTGCAAAAATGACAAAATTGAACTAAGTATCATAACTAGAACAGTTAACAGGATGAAGGTAGTTATTGGATGAAGGTTAAACTTTTTTAAATGCATCTTTTTTCGTTTCATACACACACCTACTTAATAATTTTTTTTAATTTTTTATTAAATTCTATTCTAGGCATCATTATAAGTCTATTACAATTTGTGCATCGTAACTTTATATCAGCACCAACTCGCATTATTTCCCACTCATTAGCACCACAAGGATGTCCTTTTTTCATTGTAACAATCGTGCCTAAATCATATTTTTTTTCTTCCATGCTATCACTACTCATTAATATTTAAAATTTCAAGTATTCTATTCAAATCATTTATATTACTAAATGATATGTTAATCTTATTTTTGTTTATTTTTACTCTTGTACCAAGTTTATCACACATCAAATTTTCTACATAAGAGTATTCCGTATTCTTTTCTCTTTTACGTAATTTATGTACTTTTTCTATTTGTCCACTTTGCGCTAATTGTTCAAGTTCTCTAACATTTAAATTTTCGTTTATAACTTTATTAGCTAATGTTATTATATCTGCTTTATTCTCTATTTTGCTTAAAACTCTAGCATGACTCATAGATATTTTACCTTCTACTATCATGTCCTTAACTTCTTCTGGTAAGTTTAAAAGCCCAAGCATATTAGTAACATGTACCCTACTTTTTCCAAGTTTTGTAGCAAGTGCTTCTTGTGTAAGAGCCAATGAATTTATCAAATTTCTATATGCCATTGCCTCTTCTATTGCATTTAAATTTTCTCTTTGTAAGTTTTCAAGAAGTGCTATTTCCATCATTTGTTCATCAGTAAAATCTCTTACTATTGCTGGTATTGTTGTAAGTCCAGCCATAGTAGCTGCTTTAACACGTCTTTCACCTGCTATTATCTCATAACCCTTAATTGCACTTTTTTTAATTATTATTGGTTGAAATACGCCATGTTCTCTTATAGAGTTAGCAAGTTCTTCTAGTTTTTCTCCATCAAAAACCTTTCTAGGCTGATATGGATTTGCTCTTAACTCACTAATATCCATCTCTATTATTTCTTCTTTTGGAGTTGCATCGATTATCTTTTCCTCTATTGTATCGAAATTTAGTTGTTCACTATTAAATAATTCTTCTAATCCTTTTCCTAAGGCTCTTCTTTTAAAATTATTGTCCATTTCTTTCAATCACTTCCTTCGCTAGATTTAAATATGCATCTGTCGCTCTACACTTTGGGTCATACGCAATTATTGGTTTACCATGTGAAGGACATTCTGCAAGTCTTACTAATCTTGGTATTATTGTATCATAAACTCGCTCTTTAAAATATTTTCTTATTTCTTCTACTACTTCAAATCCTAAGTTAGCACGAGAATCTAACATTGTTAATAATACTCCTTCTATATCCAATTCGGGATTCAACTGCTTTTGCGCCATCATAATAGTATTCAAAAGCTGCATAATTCCTTCCAAAGCTAAAAACTCACATTGCACAGGAATTATAACAGAATTTGATGCTGTCAATGCATTTATAGTAATTATACTAAGTGATGGTGGACAGTCAACTATTATAAAATCATAATTATCTCTTATAGGATCAATTTTATTTTTTAATTGTGCACCCTTAGCAAATGTAGGTTCATCTTTACTTCTTTCAAAAAACTCAGCATCAAGTCCACTTAAATTAACCGTTGCAGGAAGTAAGTCAAGTCTTTTATACTTAGTATGAATAATCGCTTCGTTTATGTCACATCTATCTATAAGTACATCATAAATAGTTTTATCAATATCTCCTTTATTCATGCCTATTCCTGTTGTAGTATTTCCTTGTGGGTCTAAATCAAGCAATAAAACTTTTTTACCTAAATATGCTAAAGATGCTGAAAGATTTATACTTGTAGTAGTCTTTCCTACACCGCCTTTTTGATTAACTAAGGATATCATCTTTCCCATCTTATCACACCTCTTTTATAACCATGTATATTCATTTTATCAAATATCACAAAAATAATAAATCTTTTTAGTAAATATTTTGGCTTACAAATGAAAAAGAGGAAAAAGGCTCCTCTTAAAAATTCAAACTAACTAAACAGTTTTATCAACTTTTATAGTGATTTGATATAAATTATCTGAATCATTTTCATCTATCAATACTTTATATCCTTTGCCTTCTAGGTCTTTTATGACATTTTTAATATCATTTATTGCCGGTGCAACATCTTTTTTATTGTTAATTCCATTTAAATTTAATGGTGAACCAGACATTGAACTAGCTAAATTGTTATTTAGTCCTCCAAAATTATTTCCAAACATACTATTATTGCTTGTACTAGGTGTATTGCTATTCATATTATTAGTATTGTTGTTTAATCCAAACATTCCACCATTATTTGCCATAGATGCATTATTTTCATTTGAATTACTAGATAATCCAGTATTACCAAATGACAATGTATTATTGGAATTATTATTCACATTATTTATATCATTTCCTGGTTCTCTATTGAATAAGTTACCTACAGGACTTAATATTCCAGTATTATTTGTTTGTGATTTATTATCATTGTTATTTAACAAGCTTGAATTACTGTTTACACCACTTGTATTATTCATATTGTTCTTATTTTTATTAAAGAACTCATCAAAGGATGGTACAAATTTAAATTTATTTTCTTCTTTTTGTTCATTTGGATCACGCATAAGCTCTTTAACACCAACACTAGGTGTACTTGGTCCATTTATATCTGTAGCATTTTGTCTAATTTGATTTATATCTACAGAAGTTGGATTAGATAATGGTGTATTGATTTGTGGTTGAACATTTGTATTTGCTGAATTACTAAATGATAAAGTGCCAATAGATGAATTATTACTAAAATTATTATTAGATGGTGTAATGCTATTTTGTGATATGTTATTGTTCATCATATTACCAAAACTAGGTATACCACTGTTCATACTAGCATCTCCACTGTTAATGCTACCGCCTTCATTCATTTCTTTTATTTCTTTATCAAGTTCTCTTACTGTCATTTTTTCAGCTATGATTTTATCAAGCATCTTTATTTGATTATTCTTATTTAGTATATTTAACAAACTTCTTGCATGACGCTCAGAAATTTTCTCTTTTAGAAGTGCATCTTGTACTTCATCTGGAAGAGCCAAAAGTCTAAGCTTATTTGAAACAACTGACTGAGTTTTTCCCATTGTATGTGCAAGTTGTTCTTGTGTCATACCATCCTCGAGTTCAAGAATCTTTTGATAAGTTCTTGCTTCTTCAATAGGAGTTAAATCTCTTCTTTGAAGATTCTCAATAAGTGCCACTTTAGAACTTTCTTTATCATCTAAATTTTTAATAATTGCAGGTATCTTTGTAAGTCCAGCCATTGTTGAAGCTTTGTATCTTCTTTCTCCTGCAATAATTTCATATTTATTTTCTACTTTTCTAACTATAATAGGTTGAATCACACCATGTTCTTTAATTGATATAGCAAGTTCTTTTAAAGCTTGGTCATCAAAAACCTCTCTTGGTTGAAATCTATTAGGTATAATATCATCAAGATATAAATATACGACTTCGTTATTTTCCATAATATAACACTCCTCAATCCTCTGTATTCTTTTCTACTATAACATTATAAAATAAAAAATCCAAAATTACAATGGATTTTTCTTTATTTTATCAATATTTCTAGGATATTTATTTGGAGTAGTCTTTATTTTTTCAAAGACAATTAAACTTCTGTTACTTTCCTCGATTGGTAATAAAAATTTGTCTACTTTATTAAATTTTAAACCTAGTATTGAAAGCTTTGGAAGTACCATCTCAAGTTCATCATCACAAAGTGCTTTCATGAAAACTAGTTTTCCTTGTATTTTCAAGGCTTTTACAGATATTTCTGAAAGTACTGATAAATTTGCTACTGCTCTTGCAGTTATAATATCATATTTTTCTTCATTAACTTTAGAAAAATCCTCCATCCTAGAATGAACAGCTTCAATATTAACAAGTCCTAATTTTTTTATGATAGTATTCAAGTAATTAACCCTCTTATTTAATGAATCAACAAGAGTAATTTTTAAATTTGGAAAGAAAATCTTTAAAACTATACCAGGAAAACCTGCTCCACTTCCTACATCGCAAATATTTATATCCTTAGTCAAATCACAAACTCTAAATAAAGTTAAGCTATCATAGAAGTGTTTTAAATAAACATCTTGAATCGCAGTAATCGTAGTTAAATTTATTTTTTCATTCCACAAAATCAAAAGATTATAAAATTCATCTAGTTTTTTTAACTTTTTCTCTGTAACTTCTATTCCAAGATTACGTACCTCTAAAACAAATTGCTCTTTATTCATTTTTACCTCTTTTTAAATATAAAAGCAGCATAGTTATATCTGCTGGATTAACTCCACTAATTCTTAAAGCCTGACCTATAGATATAGGTTTAATTTCATTTAGCTTTTGAACAGCTTCTTTGGCAAGATTAGGAACCCTTGCATAATCAATATCATCACTTATTTTGATATTATCATACTCTTTCATTTTTTGTGCTTCTTTTTTTGCTTTAGCAATATAACCATCATATTTAATTTCAATTTCCACCTGTTCTATAACATCATTATTAAATTCTTCATCTACATAACTTTGAATATGCTTAAACTCAATTTCTGGTCTTTTTAATAAATCATAAAGTGTAATACTATCATATAATTTGGTACTACCTAAGCTTTCTAAATAATCATTTATATCTTTTTTAGGTGTTAATTTTTTATTTTTTAAAACTTGTTTTAATTTTTCTATATTAGCAAGTTTTTCTTCAAATTTTTCATATGTTTCATCACTTAATAAACCAACTTTTTTGCCATATTTCATAAGTCTCATATCAGCATTATCATGCCTTAATAAAAGTCTATATTCTGCCCTTGAAGTAAGTAATCTGTAAGGGTCAATTACACCTTTTGTTACTAAGTCATCAATTAAAACTCCAATATATGCCTCATCTCTTCCTAATATAAGTGGGTCTTTATTATCTAGTTTTAATGCAGCATTGATCCCTGCTATTATCCCCTGACCTGCTGCTTCTTCATAACCACTTGTACCATTTATTTGTCCAGCAGTATAAAGATTATTGATTATTTTCGTTTCAAGTGTTGGTTTCAATTGCTTTGAATCTATTGCATCATACTCTATTGCATATGCATATTTAACAATTTTTGCATTTTCAAGGCCAGGTAAACTGTGAACCATCTGTTCTTGAATATCATGTGGCATACTTGTAGAAAAACCTTGAATATAAATATCATCGTAATATATGCTTTCTGGTTCTAAGAAAATTTGGTGTCTGTCTTTATCAGCAAATTTTACAATTTTATCTTCTATTGACGGACAATATCTTGGCCCAACTCCTTCTACATAACCACCATACATACTAGATTTCTTTAAATTTTCCTTAATTATCTTATGTGTTAAAGGTGTTGTATATATTAAGTAACAAGGAATTTGTTTGTCTGTATCATATGTTATATTATTGGCAAAAGAAAAGTTATGCATTTCCTTATCACCAGGTTGAATAGTAGCCTTTGAATAATCTATTGAACTTTTTTCTATTCTAGGAGGGGTTCCAGTTTTCAATCTTTTGATAGTGAATCCGTATTTTCTCAAAGCATCACTTAAATGTAATGATGGTTTCTCATCATGTGGACCAGAAGAAAACTTAGTGGAACCATAAAGTATCATTGCTTTTAAATAAGTTCCAGTAGTTACCACTACAGCTTTTCCAAAAACATAAGTTCCATCTGCTAGAATAACACCTTTTACAGTATCATCCTCTACTATCAAATCTTCTACCATTGCCTCTAATATTTCAAGATTTTTTTGACTTTCTAATGTTTTTAACATTTCTTTTTTATACGTAATTTTATCAGCTTGAGCACGTAAAGCTCTTACTGCAGGGCCTTTTTTTGTATTTAACATTTTCATTTGTAGGAAACTTTTATCTGTATTTTTGCCCATTTCACCACCAAGAGCATCTATTTCTCTTACTATTATTCCCTTAGCAGGACCACCTATTGAAGGATTGCAAGGCATATCAGCAATATTTTTTTTATTTCCTGTAACAAGAAGCGTTTTCTTGCCTAATCTAGAAGCAGCAAGACAAGCCTCACATCCAGCATGTCCACCACCTATTACTATAACATCATAATTCATAATATCACGTCACTTCCATAAATCTACTGTATTATACACCATATTAGTAAAAATAAACATATTTATTTTCCTAAACAAAATTGACTAAATAATTGATCAATTAGCTCATCACTGTAATTTTCTCCAAGAATTTCACCTAACTTTTCCCAAATTCTTTTAATATCTATCTCAAGCATATCAACAGGTACAGAAAGAGCAATACCACCTTCAACATCTGACAATATAGAAAGTGATTCTTTAGCAAGAGTAATTTGACGCATATTAGTAAAAATTTCACAATAGTTCTGCTCAATTTCATCTAAGTTAAACATTGAAATTATTTTATTCTTTAACTCCTCTATTCCATCAACGCTAATTGTATCTGTATACACTATATTTTCAAAGTTATAATTAGCAATGTTAAGTTTGTTCTCTAAGTCTTTTTTGTTAACAACTACAATATATTTCTTATTTTTTATTTTATTTAGAATTGTTTTTTCTTCTTCGGTTAATTCTTTATTATTATTTAACACAAATAATACCAAATCAGCTTTATCTATTTGCTCGATGCTTTTTTCTACTCCGAATTTTTCAACAACATCATCAGTATCTCTAATTCCAGCCGTATCAATAAAATTAAGTAAAATACCATTTAAAGTAATTGAACCCTCAACAATATCTCTTGTTGTACCAGCAATATCAGTAACAATCGCCTTTTCTTCATTCAAAAGTTTGTTTAAAATACTACTCTTACCTACGTTTGGACTTCCTACAATTGCAACATTTATTCCCTCTTTTATAATTTTTCTATTCATAGATTCGTTAACTATTTCTGAAAGAGAACGTCTCATCTCAGCTACTCTATCTTTTATCATTTCTATAGTTACTTCTTCAGCATCTTCATATTCAGGATAATCGATATTAACTTCAATATTAGCTAAAAGTTCTAAAATATTTTGTCTAAATTTCCTAATTATTGATGAAAGTCTTCCTTCTAACTGATTTATTGCCCCTTTTCTAGCTGTCTCAGTCTTTGCATTTATAACATCCATAACAGCTTCCGCTTCAACCAAATCTATTCTGCCATTCAAAAAAGCTCTCTTTGTAAATTCACCTGCTTCAGCAAGCCTTGCACCTTTTAATATCATTAACTCAAGAATTTTATTAGTAGCCGCAATACCACCATGACAGTTAATTTCAACTACATCTTCCATGGTATAAGTTTTTGGTGCTTTCATAACAGATATCAAAACTTCATCTATTACTTCATCATTATCAATAATATGTCCATAATTTATAGTATGTGAATCAACTTCTTCTAAGTTTTTACCTTTAAATACACTATTTACAAGTTTAATAGAACCTTCTCCACTAAGTCTCACTATAGAAATAGCACCTTTTCCAAGTGCAGTAGAAATAGCTACGATAATATCATTCACAATATCACTCCCTTTAACAAGACTTCATTATAACAAATAATTAAAAAAAAGAGAAGAACTAATCTTCTCTAGGTTTAATAACAACATATCTATTTGGTTCTTCACCAAAGCTTTCTGTATAAACATATTTGTCATCATTTAATATATTGTGAACAATTCTTCTTTCATAAGAATTCATAGGCTCTAACTTAGCTTCTACTTTTGACTTAGCAACATCTCTTGCAACACTTTTTGCCATTCTTTCAATGTTTTTCTGTTGCTTTAGTTTGTATTCTCCAACATCTAAATTAAATTTATAGAAGAATCCAAGTTCATTATACACTGCTTGTCTAATAATTGTGCTAAGAGCTGCCATATTTTTGCCATCTTTTCCAATAAGTAAATTATTGTTATCACTATGCAAAGTAATATTCAAAATACCATCTCTTACTTTTGATTCAATTTGAGTTTGAAATCCCATATCGCTAGTAATCTTTAAAGCAAAATCTTTTATAAAGTCATCAACATCCGCTTTTTTAATAACCTCTACTTTTACTTTTTTAGCTTTAAATAAACCACCTTTTTGTTCACTTGACTTATAGAAAATGTCATCTTTTCCAACATTCAACTCATTGTAAGCTACTTCTAATGCATCTTCTAAAGTTTTTCCATTAAATGTGTACTTCTCCATATTTATACCTTCTTTCTTTTTTTCATTACCAATAGATTTTGTACTATTGTAAACGCATTTGTTGTAATCCAATATATGTTAAGTGCTGAAGACATAAATACTGACATAACAAGTATCATAAAAAACATAACTTTATTCATTGTTTTTACTTGTGCATTATCTGGATTTGATGCTGAATTAACTTTTAATGAATAATAAGTTGAAGCTCCTACTAGCAAAGTTAGTATAATATAAATAAAGTTTCCATTCGTCATACCAGTTAATGGAACAGTTCCAAGTTGAAATCCTAAGAATGTTTCTTCATAAATAGCAGGTACTCTATTTATTGCTTCCAAGAATGCAATAAACAAAGGTAACTGAATAAGAGCAAATATACATCCAGTAATTGGATTTAAATTGTATTTTTTATATATCATTGCCATTTCTTGAGACTTTCTCATCATAGAATCGTTATCTGTTTTATTTGCATATTTTTTCTCAAGTCTATCTAAGTCAGGTTTTGCTGCCTTCATAAGTTCAGATTGCATTGCTGTTTTCTTAGTAATTGGAAATGCAATAAGTCTTATTATTAAACTAGCAATAATAAGTGCAAGTCCATTACTCTTAACAAATTTACCAATTTTCAAAATAGCCCAAGCAAGTGGTTTTATAAATACACTTGTCCAAATACCTTCATAACCACCACTAGTTATAGAAAAATTTTTACAGCTTGGTAATTCTTCCAAGTTTATTTCATCCTTATATTTAGTATATATTTCATAAGTTTCTTTATCTTCTGGCTTACATAGGATATTTTGTGTCAAACTTTGACCTGTCGTTGGATTTTTTACTGCCTTACCATCTTCAGACTTAAGTTGTTTAGTACATCCTACTAAAACAAACATTACCAAAAGTAAAAGTATAACTATCTTATTTTTATTTTTTTTCTTCATTCAAAATCTCCTTCTTATAATAACTATTCACTTTTTCAATTAAATTAACATATTTTTTCTCTTTATCAGCAAAATCTAAATTAACATAACCGTTCCTAATTATTATAATATAATCAACTCCATTTTGGTAGTATTTTTTATTTTTATCTATTATAAAGCGAAGTTGTCTTTTATATTTATTTCTGAAAACTGCATTACCTAGTTTTTTACTAACAGATATACCAAATCTAGTAATAGAAAGTCCATTTCCTTTTATATATAAGGAATAACACTCATTTTTAGCAAATTTACCAGTATGAATTATATCAGAAAACTCATAATTTTTCTTTACAGTATGAAGTTTATCCACAAAAACACCTCAAATCTTAAACAAAAACAAAAAAGCCACTGTTCACAGTGGAATTTCTTTAAACTAACTTCTTACGACCTTTTGCTCTTCTCTTATTTAAAACCTTAGACTTAATACGAGCAAAGAATCCATGTTTCTTAGCTTTTTTTCTATTATTTGGTTGATAAGTTCTTTTCACAATTCCACCTCCAAACTAAAATCTCCATTATTATAATAATGAAAATAAGGATTTGTCAATTAAAATAATAACACTAGTTGAAAAAGTTATCAAGAAAATTGTAAATAAAATATTTCTAAAAGTTATTAACAGAATTCACAGGGCTGTTGAAAACTTAATTAACACCTGTGAATTAAAAATTGTGGAAAATGTGGAAAACTAACTTTTTCCTTTATATAAAAAGTGTTTGCCTGTGGATATTTTTGTTAATAACTTGTGGATAAAGATTTTTCTTACTTTTTCACTTTCCTTTTTTCCACATTTAAGTTAAAATATCTTATGTATTTGGAAGACGTATACCAAGGGGGGAGGTGAATTTATGGATAATTCAGATTTATGGACCAACATTCTTGCTAAAATAAAGAAAGAAACAAACTCTTTATCATACCAAACTTGGTTCGAGGACACAAAACTATACTCATTAGAAAAAGGTGTAGCAAAAATTCTAGTTCCTTATGCACTTCATAAAGACCATTTAGCTAATAACTATAAAAAACTTATAACATCTTGCTTTATCGAAGAGATAGGAGAAACAGTAGAACTTGAATTTGTTATAAAAGAAGATTTAGATACAACACCTGAGGAAGAAAATCAATCTCAAAACGATATAAAAGAAAAAAATATTTATGAAAATAATGTATTTGAATCAAATTTAAATAAAAAATATACATTTGAAAATTTCATAGTAGGTAATAGTAATAGATTTGCTCATGCAGCTGCACTTGCAGTAGCAGAAAAACCTGGAGAAACCTATAATCCTTTATTTATATATGGTAACAGTGGATTAGGTAAAACTCATTTGATGCATGCAATAGGAAATTACATTGCCAAACATAGCAATAAAAAAGTTTTATATGTAACAAGTGAAACTTTTGTGTCGGAATTTGTTGAAATAACCAAAAAACAAGGAAATAAAAGTAATTTTGAATATATAGACTTTTTTAAACAGAAATACCGTAATATTGATGTTCTTATAATTGACGACATACAATTTTTAGCAGGAGCAACAGAGTCACAAAAAGAATTTTTCCATACTTTCAACAACCTCTATGGTGAAAACAAACAAATAATTATATCTTCCGATAGATCTCCAAATGACCTAAAAGTCTTTGAAGATAGGCTAAGAACAAGATTTAGTTGGGGATTACCAGTTAATATCTATCCACCAGATTTTGAACTAAAAATGGCTATATTGAAGAAGAGAATAGTAGGGGAACAAGTAACAAAAGAAATTCCAGAACAAGTTATAGAATACATGGCTTCTAATATTGGGACAGACATCAGACAACTAGAGGGAAGTGTTAACAGACTAATGGCATATTCAACAATGATGTGTGCAGAAATTGATCTAAACCTTGCAATAGAAGCATTAAAAGACTATGTAAATGCTGGTTACAGTGAAAAAAATGATGTAAGTCGTATTCAAAAAATAGTAGCAGATTATTTTAAAGTTTCTATTGAAGACTTAAAATCAAAAAAGAGAAACGCTGACATAGCATTCCCAAGGCAAATAGCAATGTATTTATGTAGAAAACTAACAGAAGAATCATTTCCTAAAATAGGAATAGAATTTGGTGGAAAAGACCACTCAACAGTTATGCATTCCTGTGAAAAAATAGAACTAGAGATAAAAACTAACAAACAGTTTGCCGAAACTATAGAAAAACTAGAAAAAGACATAAGTAATTAACAACTTATACACAAGTTTTCCACAGCACCTGTGCATAAAATTTTGTTATATAATAAGGCTAAACTATAGTTTTCCACATTTTCCACAGTAATAATATAAAAAATAATAAAAAGAAAGAGAGAATAAACATTATGAAACTAAAAATTAAAAGAGAATTATTATTAGAAAATTTAAACAAAGTATCAAAAGCAATTTCAACTAAAAACCTAATACCTTCTTTATCAGGAATTAAATTTGATTTAACAAAAGAAGGTCTAACTTTAACAGCTTCTAACAATGACTTAACAATTCAAAAGTTCATTGAAATAAAAGATGAAAATATGAATGTACAAGAAGAAGGAATCATCATCATTCAAGGAAAAGAAATTTTAGATATTGTAAGAGTTATTCCAGAAGAAGAAATAAATATAGAAGTAATTGATGAACTTAAAGTCCTTATTTATACTGATGATGAAAAGATTAAATATGATTTAAATGTAATAAACAAAAGTGAATATCCTAACGTAAATCTAGAAAAGAGTGATAATTATATAACTATAAGCTCCGAAGAACTATTAAATATTGTTAAAGAAACAGCTTTTGCTACATCTACTGATGAATCAAGACCTGTTCTTACAGGAATTAACTTTAAAATAAATGGTGACTTATTAGAATGTAGTGCAACAGATTCTTATAGACTTGCTAAAAAAGAAATTAGACTTAACAAACCAGTAGAGGAAATCTATAATATTATTATTCCTGGTAAAAATATTATTGAGTTTAGTAAAATTATCGATGATAAAGAAGGGGAAATTAAACTTCACGTATTTAATAATAAAATTTTATTTGAAGAAAATAACTTATTATTTCAATCAAGATTGATTAATGGCAATTATCCTAATACATCTAAGTTAATACCAGAAGATTCTGTATTAAAAATCAAAGCCAAATTATCACAATTATATAATGTAATAGGACAAGCAAGCATATTAACAACTGATAAAGAAAAAAATATAGTATCTTTATCAACTAACGGAGATTTGTTAATTGTTAAATCAGTTTCAAATGAAAAAGGAAAAGCTGAAATGAAAATGAATATCGAGAAAAATAATAATGAAGATATTACTATTGCATTTAGTGCAAAGTATATGATGGAAGCTTTAAATGCTTTAAATACAGATATCATTGAAATGTCATTTATCGGAGAAGTTAAACCAATAACAATAAAAAATACTACAGAAGATGGACTTATTCAGCTAGTAGTACCAATTAGAACATACTAAAACAATATACGACATAATTTGCTATGTAAGTATGATATTATAACCACATATTTTTTAGGGGGATAATATTATATGAAAAAGTATGAAATCAATAAAGAAACATTTGCAGTAGTGGGAAAAGAAGATGAAAAAACAAGAATTATAGAGAAAAATGAAGAATATCTCATAGATTCTGGAGCTTACCAAATTATGGATGAAAGTTGCTGTTATTATGGCAGCAGTTACTATGGTAGACTTAAAGCTGCTAAAAAAATGTTAAATTGCAGTTATAAAATACCAATTTTAGTTGAAGAAAGTAGTTGCTTAATATTTTTTCCGATAAAGTCTTCTTTATTAAAAGACTGCTGTTGGATAAATTTAAATAGTATAAAAAAAATAGAAAAATATAAAGACAAGTCTCTAATTGTGTTTATAAATGATAGAAAAATGGCTGTTCCAGTATCTAAAATGGTCTTAAAAAATCAAATAGCAAGGGCAACCATGTTAGAGGCAATAATTTTAAAGAGGATGAATGCAAAAAAAATAGCATAAATCCTTTTTTTCTTTGGTTAAATGCCCAATATATGATATAATTATATTGTATGTATAGGAATACTGTAAAAGGTTAAGGTGGAAAAAATGGGCAAAAGCAGAAGAATTATTGATATTAAGAAAAGTCAAACTAATAAATTTTCGAAATTATAAAAAATTATCTCTTAATTTAGATAAAAAAATAAATATATTTATAGGAGATAATGCCCAAGGAAAAACAAATATACTAGAAAGTATATATTTTTTAGCCTTAACAAAGTCTTATCGAACAGTAGATCAGAATCTAATTAGAAAAGAAGCAGTAGCAGCTAAAGTAAATGGAGAAATAAAAGATAACTCCATTTATAGAAGCATGTCCGTTGAAATTTCTAAAGATTCTAAGATTGTAAGAATAAACAACAATGAGGTAAAAAAAATATCAGATTATATAACTAATTTAAATGTCATATTGATTTCACCAGAGGATATAAGCATAATTCAAGGTACACCAGCAGAACGTAGAAATTTTTTAAATATTGAACTGAGCCAATTATCTAGAAATTACATAAAAAAATACAATGAGTTTAATAAGTTATTAAAAATTAGAAACAACTATCTAAAAATGCTATATAAAAGTTCAAATCCTGATAGAAGATATTTAGATAGTGTTACAGACAATCTAATTGAAAGAGAAGTTGATATCTACAAAGAAAGAAAAATGTTTATAGATAAGATAAATGAGAGAATAACACAGATATTTGAGAACATAACTGGCAAAAAGAACTTTAAAGTAAAATATGAAACAAATGTGGAATTTTCAGAATTTACTGATAAGTGTATTAGCGATACATTAAAAGAAAGATATAATCGTAATTACATGAAAGAAGTAGAGAATGGGATGACTCTTTATGGACCACATAGAGATGATTTAAGTTTTACATTAGATAATGATGATATTAAACTTTATGGTTCTCAAGGACAACAGAAGGTGGCTACAATAGCCCTAAAACTCTCAGAAATCGATATTTTTAAGGAAGTTAAGGACAGTTACCCTATAATACTATTAGATGATATATTTAGCGAATTAGACACTAAAAGCAGGAATAAACTAATAGGCTACATAAATCGTGATATTCAGGTAGTAATAACATCAAATGATACTAAAGGTTTAAATAAAAAGTTTTTAGATATTGCTAAGATATCAAAAGTAGTAAATGGAAATGTAATAGAAAAGGTGGGAAAAAATAATGGAAAAGAATAATTCAACATATGATTCATCATCAATACAAGTTCTAGAAGGCCTTGAAGCGGTCAGAAAAAGACCTGGTATGTATATTGGTACTACTGGTGCTAGAGGTCTTCATCATCTTGTATGGGAAATTGTTGATAATGCCATAGATGAAGCATTAGCTGGTTATTGTGACTTAATTACTGTTACAGTAGGAAAAGAAAACACAATAAGAGTAACAGATAATGGACGTGGGATTCCAACAGATATACACCCAAAAACAGGAAAATCAACAGTAGAAACAGTATATACAGTTTTGCATGCAGGTGGAAAGTTTGGCGGTGGTGGATACAAAGTATCTGGCGGACTTCACGGAGTAGGAGCAAGTGTAGTAAATGCCTTGTCTGCTTGGCTAGAAGTAGAAGTTCATAAAAATGGAAAAATTTATTTTCAAAGATATGAAAATGGTGGACATCCTACAGAACCTTTAAAAGTTATTGGTGAATGTAATGAAGATGATACTGGAACAATAGTAACATTTTTACCAGATCCAACAATATTTGAAGAAACAACGGTATTTGACTATGATACATTAAAGCAAAGAATTAGAGAATTAGCCTTTTTAAATAGAGGATTAACTATTAAATTAGCAGATGAAAGAACAGATACTGAAGATACATTTATGTATGAAGGTGGAATATCTGAGTATGTAAGAATGATAAACAAGAGTAGAAATCCTATTCACGAAACAATTCTTGATGTAAATGGAACAGAAAATGATATTTCTATAGAAGTTGCTATGCAATATAATGAAACTTATAATAGCTGCATTTATTCTTTCGTTAATAACATAAATACTCCTGAAGGTGGTACACATGAAGATGGTGTGAGACTTGCATTAACTAGAGTTTTAAACAAATATGCAACTAATAACAATTTATTAAAAAATAATGATGATAGTTTGCTTTTTGATGACGTTAAAGAAGGAATTACATTGATAGTGTCATGCAAACATCCAAATCCACAATTTGAAGGACAAACTAAAACAAAACTTGGTAATATAGAAGTAAGACAGATTGCAAGCAAAATTTTTGGTGAAGGATTAGAAAGATTTTTAATGGAAAATCCTAATCAAGCAAGAATTATTATTGAAAAAGCCATGACAGCATCGCGTGCAAGAGTTGCTGCTAAAAAAGCAAGAGAATTGACAAGAAGAAAAGGTGACTTAGAGATTACCAATTTCTATGGAAAATTAACAGACTGTAAAAGTAAAGATCCAAGTGAATCTGAAATATTCTTAGTCGAGGGTGACTCAGCTGGTGGTTCTGCTAAAAAAGGTAGAGATTATATGACCCAAGCCATACTGCCTTTGAGAGGTAAAATTCTAAACGTTGAAAAAGCAAGACTTGATAGGGCTTTAGGAAACGAAGAAATTAGAACAATGATAACTGCATTTGGTACAGGTATAGGCGAAGAATTTGATATTTCAAAATTAAGATATGACAAAATAATAATTATGACAGATGCCGATGTTGATGGTGCTCATATAAGAATATTATTACTAACATTATTTTATAGATTTTTTAGAGAAGTTGTTGAAAAAGGTCACGTATATGCCGCTCAACCACCATTGTTCAAAGTAGTGTATGGAAAGAATAGTAAATATGTACTTAATAAAGAAGAAAGAGATGCGTATTTAAAGACATTACCAGAAAATGCTAAATATACTATCACAAGAATGAAAGGTTTAGGAGAAATGGATGCTGATGAGTTGAGAGATACAACTATGTCAAAAGAAAATAGAATATTAAGACAGATTACCGTAGAAGATGCATTTTCTGCAGACGAAGTATTTAAAACTTTAATGGGTGACGATGTAGAACCAAGAAGAGATTTTATAGAAAAGAATGCAAAATATGTAAGCAACTTGGATATTTAGGAGGTTTTTATGGATAGATTAGAACAAAATAATATAGTTAAAGAAGTAGAAACATCGTTTTTAGAGTATTCAATGAGTGTAATAGTAGCACGTGCACTTCCAGATTTAAGAGATGGTTTAAAACCAGTACATAGAAGAATTCTTTATTCAATGTACGAATCAGGATACACTCCAGACAAACAACATCGTAAGTGTGCTAGAATTGTCGGTGATGTAATGGGAAAATATCACCCACATGGTGATTCTAGTATTTATGAAGCTATGGTAAGAATGGCCCAAGATTTCAGTTATCGTTACATGCTAGTAGATGGTCATGGAAATTTTGGTAATATGGATGGCGATGGAGCAGCAGCAATGCGTTATACAGAGGCTAGACTTTCCAAAATAAGCCTAGAGTTACTAAGAGATATAAATAAAGATACAGTAAATTTTATTCCAAACTTTGATGAAACGGAAAAAGAGCCTGAAGTTATTCCAAGTAGATTTCCAAATATATTAGTTAATGGAACTATGGGAATTGCTGTAGGTATGGCAACTAATATTCCTCCTCATAACTTAGGTGAAGTAATAGATGGTTGCGTTGCATATATTGATAATAATGAAATAACTCCTTTAGAACTAATGAATTATATTAAAGGTCCTGATTTTCCAACAGGTGCTATTATATTAGGAAATAGTGGCATAAAAAAAGCTTACGAAACAGGAAGAGGAAGTATTACTTTAAGATGTAAAGCTAGTATAGAGGAAACTAATAATAAACATAGAATTGTGATTACTGAAATTCCATATGGAATAAATACATTAGAACTAAAAAATAGAATAGCAGAATTAGTAAGAGATAAGGTTCTTGAAGGAATTGCTGATTATCATGAAGAAACAAATATAGAAAATGGTGTAAAAATAGTAGTTACATTGAAAAAAGATGCCAATCCAAATGTGGTACTAAACAATTTATACAAGCATACACCACTTCAATCAACATACGGAATAATATTCCTAATGCTTGATAAAGGTGTTCCAAAAACATTAAATATTAAAGAAATAATAAGTAAATATGTAGAATATCAACGAGAAATTATTGTAAGAAGAACAACATTTGATTTGAAGAAGGCAGAAGCAAGAGCTCATATATTAGAAGGTTATAAAATAGCATTAGATAACCTAGATGCAGTAATAAATATAATTAGAAATGCTGAGACCGATACAATCGCTAAAGAAAAACTTATGAGTAATTTCTCACTTAGTGAAGCACAAACAGATGCAATATTAGAATTAAAATTAAGACGTTTAACAGGTTTAGAGAGAGATAAGATTGAGCAAGATTTAAAGGAAACTTTAGCACTTATTGAGGATTTGAAAGCTATCCTTGCTAGTGAAGAAAGAATAAATGAAATAATCAAAACAGAAATGTTAGAGATTAAAGAAAAATATGGTGATGAAAGAAGAACGACCATAGATATGTCTGCAATTGATTACATTGAAGATGAGTCATTGATACCTGTAGAAGACATAATAATAGCATTAACTAACAAAGGATATATAAAGAGAGTACCAAATGATACATTTAAAACGCAAAATAGAGGCGGAGTTGGAATAAAAGGTATGTCTACAAATGAAGAGGATTTCCCAGAAAAATTGGTTACAATGAAGACTCATGATTATATTTTGATGTTTAGTAACTATGGAAAGGTATACAGAATGAAAGGATACGAAATTCCTGAGTTTAGTAGACAATCAAAAGGACTACCTATAGTTAATTTATTGCCACTTGAAAAAGATGAGCGTATTACTTCAATTGTTACAGTAGATGCTACAAATGAAGTAAATAAATACTTAGTATTTATTACAAAATCAGGGTTAATAAAACGAACTGCTATGGAAGAATTTGATAGTATAAGAAATAATGGTAAAAAAGCTATTATATTAAAAGAAGATGATGAGTTAATTGCAGTTAGAAAAACAGATGGTAACAAAGAAATAATAATTGGTGCAAGTAATGGAAGATTGGTAAGATTCTATGAAAATGAAGTAAGAATAATGGGAAGAGGAAGTTCAGGAGTAAAAGGAATCGACTTATCAGATAATGAATTTGTAGTAGGAGCAGAAATAGTAACGGATAATGAAGAAGTATTAGTAGTAACAGAAAACGGTTACGGTAAGAAAACTCCTATAGATGAATATAGACGTACACACAGAGGTAGTAAAGGAGTTAAAACTTTAAACATAACAGAAAAAAATGGCAACATAGTATCATTAAAAACAGTTTCAGGAAATGAAGATTTAATAATAATTACTGATGTTGGTATGACAATAAGAATTTCAGTAGAACAAATATCAACATTAAGTAGAAATACTCAAGGTGTAAGATTAATAACATTAAAGAATAATCAAAAAGTTTCAACAATTGCTTCATTAGATAAATTAATTGAAGAAAATATTGAAGAATAACAATAAAAGAACATTTGTTCGAACAAAAAAAAATTCACAAATACTTGATATAAACAATATTTTATAGTAAAATGTAAGTGATGCAATAAGTACAGCGGAACCAGGTCAGGATCGGAAGATAGCAGCCTTAACGTGGATAAAGTGCTTATGTGCATCATTTTTTTTATAAAAAAAGGTAGTGTGGTGTTGAATGAAAGAAGATATATTTTACATGAAAATAGCGTATGAAGAAGCACAAAAAGCATATAAAAAGGGAGAAATACCGGTAGGATGTGTTATTGTTGATGAACAAGATGGAAAAATATTAGCACAAGCACATAATTTGAGAGATAACACAAATATAACAGTTAATCATGCCGAAATTATAGCAATAATAAAAGCTAATAAAATTATTAAAAATTGGAGATTAGTAAATTGCATTATGTATTCTACATTAAAGCCATGTGAGATGTGTATGGAAGTAATTAAAAATAGTAAAATTAAAAAAGTAATATATGCAGCACAGCCTAAAACCAAAATAAAAAATAAGCGACCAATTATAAAAAAGATAAGAAATAAAGATGTATCACATGAATGTTCAAAAATAATAACAACTGCATTTTTACAAATAAGAAAAGAAAAAATCAAAAGCATTTAAAACTAATTATAACTACTTACAAAATTCAGATTAAAACAATAACCAAAATATATACAAATGTATATATTTTTTTAATATTTCCCAGGAAATAAAATGAAATGGCGGCAAAAATACAGGGAAGAGAAATATAACCAAGGAAGCCTGATAGAAAAATAACGCAGAAGAGCAAAATTCATTAAGCTAATTAAAATATTTCCCGGGAAATAAATACAAAAAAAGTAAAAAAGTTTAATGAAGAAATGTTACACGTGAAACATAGTAGAAATAGCAGAGGAAAAAAACAAAATATCGAACTAATTAAAATATTTCCCAGGAAATAAAACAAAATAGTAACAAAAATACAGGAAAAAGAGATGTTCCAAGCAGAACAAAATTAAAAGTAACGGAGAAAAATAAAAAACAGTTAACTTGAATAAGATATTTTCAGGAAATAATGAAAAAAAGCAATATAAAAAACTGGAAAAAGAAATGTTACACGTGAAACATAATAGAAAAAAATAACGGAGAAAAAAACAAATTCATTAAATGATTAAAATATTTCCCAAGAAATAAACAAAACGGCAGTATAAATACTGGAAAAAGAAATGTTACACGTGAAACAAAATAAAAAAGTAACGGAGAATAAACGAAAATATTAAACCAATTTAAATATTTCCCGGGAAATAAATACAAAAAAAGTAAAAAAAAGTTTAATGAAGGAATGTTACACGTGAAACATAACAAAATAATAGCGGAAAAATTAAATATATTAAATTTAGTAAAAAATATTTCCCAGGAAATAAATGTAAAAAAATACTAGAAATGTTACACGTGAAACATAATAAAAAAGTAAAATACATCAAACATAGCAAAACGTTTCTTTAAAAATAAATATAAAACAGTAAAAATACTAAAAAAATACTACACGTTAACATGATTAAAAATGTGCTGAAAAGGAGTGAAAAATGCATTAAACTAAGTAAGATACTTTTTTAAAAATAAGATTTTTATTATGTGTAAATATAGTTAAATAATAACAAAAAATGATTTAATATAAAACTAAAATATGCTATACTTATACCTGGGAGAAAGGAGAAACAAAATGAGTTATCAAGCACTTTATAGAAAATATAGACCTAAAAACTTTGATGAAGTATCAGGCCAAAATATTACAGTTAGAATTTTAAAAAATGCAATCAAAAATAATAAAATAGCTCATGCATATTTATTCTTTGGACCTAGGGGGACTGGAAAAACATCAATAGCAAAAATATTTGCTAGAGCAATTAACTGTAAGAACTCTCATGATGGTATTCAGTGCGAAAATTGTGATAGTTGTATTATATCTAAAGAAAAAGAATGTGTAGATATTATTGAAATAGATGCAGCGTCAAACAATGGCGTAAATGAAATACGAGAACTAAAAAATAAGGTATCATTTGTCCCATCAGAATTAAAATACAAAGTATACATAATAGATGAGGTACATATGCTATCTATAGCTGCTTTTAATGCTTTATTAAAAACATTAGAAGAACCACCAGAACATATAGTGTTTATCTTAGCAACAACGGAATTAAACAAAGTACCGTCAACAATTATTTCAAGATGTCAAACATTAGAATTTAATAAAATAAATTTGAATGATATGAAAAGCAGATTAAAAAACATATCGGAAAAAGAAAAAATTCAAATTAGTGACGAAGCAATAGAAGAGATAGCTAAATATTCTAATGGAGGATTAAGAGATGCCATTGGAACTTTAGAAAAAGCTATTTCTTATACAGATAAGAAAATAGAGGCAAATGACATAAAAAAAATTAGTGGCAATATTACAACAAAAGAATTAAATGAATTTTTAAGTTTAATTGAAAGTAAAAATATCGAGACAGTTTTAAAACAAATTGAAGAGTACTACAATAATGGAACAGATTTAATTAAATTATTGAATGAAATAATTGAATACTTTAGAAATGATTTGATAGAAAACAGAAAAGATGTATTAAACAAATGTTCTATGATTAGAAATTTGAATATTATAGAAGAGGAAATGAGAAAATCTGACAATCCTAAAATAATTTTTGAAATAGCGATGCTTAATATGATATACGCAAATAATGCAGAAAATACCCAAAATACTGAATATAAAGGGAATTCTGCATTAAATGTAATTATAGAAAAGAATTTATCAAAAGAAACGAAAGAAGAAGAAAAAAGACAAAAGGAAATAAGAGTTAATAATACTTTATGCAGCCCTAAAAAAGAAAAAGTTGTTAAATTAAGAAATAGTTGGGACAACTTAAAAGATTTAGCGTTCGACATAAATTACGGTAATATAGCTCGTCTACTAAGTTCAGATATTTTACCAGTGGCAGCCAGTGATACAAACGTTATATTGATATCAAAACTAAATGGTCTTGCAGAACAAATTAACAGTGATCTTTATACAGTAGAAAAAATATTTCAAAAAGCCTTTGGATGTGATATTAAACCAATTTGTATTTCAGAAAAAGAGTGGAATGAGTACATTGAAAAATACAAAAAAGATAAATCATCTTTTAAGTATATTGAAGAGATAGAGAAAAAAAGAAATTTGACACTAAAAGAAAGAGCTAAAGAATTATTTGAAGAAATTTAATAGAAAGAAGGAATATTATTATGAATATGCAAGCATTAATGAAACAAGCTCAAGCATTACAAAAGGATATGACAAAAGCACAAAATGAAATTGAAAAACAAGAATTTGAAGGAGAAAGTTCTGTTGTAAAAGTAAAAATAAATGGAAAACATGAAGTTTTATCTGTAAAAATAGATTCAAACGCTAATTTAACATCAGATGATTTAGAGATGCTAGAAGATATGATAATGATAGCTATGAATAATGCTAATAAAAAAGCAGAAAATTTTAAGGCAGAAAAATTGTCAAAATTTGGCAATATACCAGGATTACTTTAATGTACCCAGAAAGTTTAAAAAACTTAATTGAAAGTTTTAAAATTTTGCCAGGAATTGGTGAAAAAACTGCTGAAAGATTAGCTTTTTACTTAATAAATGAAGATAAAGAAAAGACAGATTTTTTTTCAGATTCAATTAAAAATGCAAAAGAAAAAATTCAAAGATGTGAAATTTGTAATAGTATTACTGATAAAAGTATTTGTGACATTTGTTCTAATAAATTGAGAGAAAATTCACAATTATGCATTGTTGAGGATCCCAAAAGCTTGTTTTTATTTGAAAAACTTGGTACATATAATGGACAATATCATGTCATTAATGGACTTATTTCTCCACTTGATGGTATAGAACCAGATGATATTGGAATTGAAAAACTAATAAAGAGAATTCAAAAAAGTAACTTTAAAGAAATAATAATTGCAGTTAAGCCAAGCATTGAAGGGGAAACAACAGCACTTTACATAAAAAAAATAATAGATGGAATGAATATAAAAGTTACTAGAATTGCAAGTGGCATACCTATTGGAACAGACATCGAGTATATTGATACTATTACTTTAGAGAGAGCATTAAATGATAGAAAAGAAATAGAATAAACTAAAACGGAATTTCATAGACTTTACTGAGGTGGACTATGAAATTTCTATTAAGTCTATTAAAAAAAATAACATTAGCATTTGTTATGCTGTACACATATAACTTAATTGGTGAATCTATTAATTTAATAATACCTATAAATTTTATTACTATATTTATTATAACATTATTAGATTTTCCAGGTCTTTTTCTATTGGTTATTATGCTTAAATTATTTTATTAAGGAGAAAAAATGGAAGAATTGGAATTGCAAAAAGAAAAATTTAATTTAATGTTAGATAAATATATAAAAAAAGATAAAATTAACCATGCATACTTAATAGAAACTAATTCTTCTAATAGGATAGAATTAGCTAATGAATTAGTAAACAGAATTTCAGCTCTAAGTAACGAAGATGAAACAAATTTAAACCTTAATTCTGATCTAAAGATTATCAAGGAAAATGGACAAACAATAAAGAAAGAAACAATATTAGAATTAAAAGAGTCATTTATGACAAAGTCCATATACAATAAAAATAGAATTTATATAATAGAAGAGGCAGAAAAATTAAATGATTCAGCAGCAAATACATTATTAAAATTCCTAGAAGAACCAGAGTATGGAATAATTGCTATATTGATTACCAGTAACAGAAATCAAGTTATAAATACAATAGTTTCGCGTTGTCAAATTTTAAGATGCATGTTCATAAGTGGACAAGCAGAAATGTTTGACGAAGAATTTAGCAAAAAAATATTTGATTTTACTTTTTTACTGGAAGAGAAAAAAGAAGAAGCAATTGCTTATCTTAATGACTATTACAATGATTATTTAGTTGATAGGAATGAGGTAGAAAAATTTTTAAAGGCTTTGCTTTATTTATATAGCGATGTACTTCATTATAACTTAAATCTTGAATTAGAATATTTTTATAAATATAAAGAAAACATAAAAAAAATATCTAGCTACAATAATCTTGAAGACTTGAAAAACAAAATAAATGCAATTAAAATATGTATTGAACGGGAGAATTTTAATGTTAACATTAAGCTGTTATTAGATAAACTAATAATACTTATGAGTGGAGTTGATTTAGATGTATGAAGTAATAGGAATAAGTTTTACTAATTCAAATAGAGTATATTATTTTTCACCAAATGATATTATAGTTGAAAAAAAAGATAAAGTAATTGTTGAAACTGAAAGAGGCATGCAAATCGGTACAGTTATTACAGGACTTATAAATCTTGATAAGGAAAAAGTGGTTTTACCAATTAAAACAGTTTTACGAAAAGCAACAGAAGAAGATTTAAAAAAGCAGGAAGAAAACGATAAACTAAGTCTAATAGCTTTAGACAATGCAAAAAAAATAGCAAAAAAATTAAATTTAGAAATGAATTTTACAAGTTGCAGTTTTACATTGGACAAAAATCAACTAATATTTAATTTTACTGCAGATGATAGAATTGATTTTAGAGAGTTAGCTAAAAAATTAGCGGGAATATATAAAACAAGAATTGAATTAAGACAAATTGGAGTAAGGGATAAGGCAAAAGAAATTGGTGGGTTAGGTCCATGTGGTCGTTTTTTGTGTTGTAATACATTTTTAAATGATTTTAATAGTGTTTCAATAAATATGGCTAAGAATCAGTATTTATCTTTAAGCCCATCAAAAATAAATGGTATATGCGGAAGGTTGTTATGTTGCCTTAAATATGAAGATGATACATATACAGAAATGAAAAAAAATTTCCCACCAATAGGAACTAAAATAAAAAATAAAAATATTGAAGGCAAAGTAATATCTCATAACTTACTAAAAAATACTTTTACTATAGAAAAAGCGGATAAAACTCAAGAAGAAGTAGAAAATAATTATGAAAACAACAAATGATTTATTAAATTATAAAAATTTAAAAATAGTTCAAGATGATGATTTTTTTAGATTTTCTTTAGACTCTGTATTATTACCGAATTTTGCTACAATTACTAAAAAAACAAAAAAAATATTAGATTTAGGTACTGGAAATGCTCCTATTCCTATGATATTATCTACAAGAGTAAATGATGACATAGAATTGTATGGTATTGAACTTCAAGAGAAAATTTTTAGCCTTGCCATAGAATCCTTACAAATTAACAATTTAAGTAAAAGAATTAAACTGATAAATGATGATATGAAAAATTTGCATAATTATTTTGCTATAAATTCATTTGATTTAATATTGTCTAATCCACCATATTTTAAACTTTTTGAAAACTCAACAACAAATGATATAATTGAAAAAACCATAGCAAGACACGAAAAAGCTATTACGTTAAATCAAATTGTTGAAATTGCTAAGTTATACTTAAAAAATGGTGGAACTTTTGCAATGGTTCATCGAACAGATAGAATGATAGAGATACTAGAAATACTTAAAAAAAATAAACTTGAACCAAAGAAATTACAATTGATATATCCAAAAGAAAATTCAGAATCCAATTTAATGCTCATTGAAGCGAGAAAAAATGGCAATCCTGGTTTAAAAGTTTTAGCACCAATTATAACGCATTACAATAATGGAGAGTATACAGATCAAATAAAAAAATACTTTGAATAATAAATAATAAGAATTAATATAACAGGAGAATTGAAATGAAACTTATTGTAGGATTAGGTAATCCAGGGAAAGAATATGAAAAAACTAGACATAATATAGGATTTATTTTTATTGATGCATTGGCCAAAAAGTTAAATATTTCTATAGATAAAGAAAAATTTAGTGGTTTATATACAACAACAATAATAAATGGAGAAAAAGTTGTTTTATTAAAGCCCCTTTCATATATGAATCTATCAGGAGAAGTTGTTATAAGATTCAAGGAATTTTATAAAATAGATATAAAAGATATACTAGTAATTAGCGATGATTTAGACATGGAATTTGGTAAAATAAGATTAAGACAAAATGGTTCTAGTGGCGGCCATAATGGTTTAAAAAACATAGAGTTACATCTACATAGTTCAGAGTATAAAAGATTAAAAATAGGAATATCAAATAACAAAATGATTGATACCAAAGACTATGTTCTTGGTAAATTTTCTGAACAAGAAATAGAGATTATAGAAAATTTAAAATCAAAAGTAACAAGTTTATTACTTGATTTTATAAACGAAGTAGAATTTACAGACCTTATGTCTAAATATAATGGGAAATAATGGTGATACAATGAATCTACTAACAGATTTAACAAAAATTCATTTAGAAGAAAAAAATGGATTCATCGGTTTAAATGATGAGTTTTTTTCGCTTTGTATAAAAAAAATATTTGATGAGAACAATCAAGATATACTCATAGTAACTCCAACACTTTTTGAGGCAAATATTATAAGTAATTATTTATCAGTTTATTTAGAGAACAATTATCTTTTTCCAATGGATGATTTTTTAACAAGTGAATCAATAGCAATTAGTCCAGACCTAAAAATAACTAGATTAGAAACTTTAAATAAAACATTAAATAAGAATAAAAAGATAGTTGTCACTCACTTAAATGGCTATTTGCGCTATTTGCCAGAAAAAGAATTATATGAGAAAGCAATAGTTAGAATTAAGAAAGGTGACGAATATTTACGTGAAAAGTTAATTAAAGATTTAAATCGTTTGGGATATTCACGAGAAACTTTAGTTACAAAAACGGGTGAAATAGGTGTAAGAGGATACATTATTGATATATTTCCGATTGAATATAATCATCCAATACGTATAGAATTCTTTGATGATGAAATAGAATCTATAAGAATATTTGATGAAGATACACAAAAAACCATTGAAGAAATTCAAAACTGTACTATTATGCCAAATACAGAATTCCTATTACCAGTAGAAAATGAAGAGATAAATAATCAGAAATATTTGAAAATATTATCAGATGGTAAAGTTAATTCAATATATGATTATTTAAACAATCCAATAACAGTATTTAAAAACTACCAGCAAATAGAGTCATCATATAAATTATTGCTAGAGCAAATGTTTGAGTACAAAAATGATAAAGATGTAGATTTCAATTCTGACTATATGTTTAATTTATATGACATTAAATATGAGAAAGTGGTTTATTATAACACTATTGATAACATAATAGATGGAATACCTAAAAAAAATATTACAGATTTTAATGTAAAAGACATCGGAAAATTTAATGAAAATATTGAGTCTATCAACAAATATATAGATGAGCAAATATATTTAAATAACACAATAATCATTGCATTGAAAGATTATCAAATAAGAAGTTTTGTAAAGTTTCTAGAACACAGTTATGTACTAACAACATATGCTAGCATATTAGAAAATAACGTAAATATAATTGACTTACCTCTTGAAAAGGGTTTTATATACAAAAATTATATATTATTAACAGAAAATGAATTGTTCTCAAAACATACAAACAAGGTAAAATATAAAACAAACTTTAAGTATTCAACAAAAATAAAGAATATTAACAATTTAGAAATAGGCGATTATATAGTTCACAGTCTTCATGGAATTGGAATTTATAATGGAATTAAAACACTAAAACAGAATGACTTATTAAAAGATTATATTGAAATACTATACCAAGGAAAAGATAAACTATATATTCCAGTGGAAAAAATAGATTTAATAAGTAAATATACAGGTAAAGAAGGAACAGTTCCTAAAATTAACAAACTTGGTGGAACTGAATGGACAAAGACAAAACTACGTGTAAGGCAAAAAGTAAAAGATATTGCTGATAAACTTATAAAATTATATGCCAAAAGAGAAATGCAAAAAGGTTTTCAATTTAGCAAAGATGATGAGCTTCAACTATTATTTGAAAATGAATTTCAATATACCCCAACTAAAGATCAACTGTATGTTACAAAGCAAATTAAAGATGATATGGAATCATCAACTCCAATGGATAGACTCTTATGTGGTGATGTAGGTTATGGTAAGACAGAAGTTGCTTTTAGAGCTATTTTTAAAGCTGTAAATGATGGAAAGCAAGTATTATATTTGTGCCCAACTACAATTTTATCAAGCCAACAGTATGAAAATGCTATACAAAGATTTAAAAATTTCCCAGTAAATATAGCACTTTTAAATAGATTTACAACTCCAAAAGAGACTAAAAACATTATAGAAGGTCTTAAAGATAAAAGCATAGATGTAGTTTTTGGTACTCATAGACTCTTAAGTAGTGATATTCAACCTAAAGATTTGGGACTCTTAATAATAGATGAAGAACAACGTTTTGGAGTAGTTCATAAAGAAAAAATTAAAGAATACAAAGAAAATGTTGATGTTTTAACGCTTACAGCAACTCCTATACCAAGAACTTTACAAATGTCTATGACTGGATTGAGGAGTCTTTCTATTATTGAAACTCCACCGGTTGATAGATATCCTGTGCAAACTTATGTTTTGGAGGAAAATAATCATATTATTAAAGATGCTATATACAAAGAATTATCAAGAAATGGTCAGATTTTTATTTTGTACAATAGAGTTGAAACAATAGAAAACAAAAAGGCAGAACTTGAGAAGCTCGTGCCAGAGGCAAGGATAATAGATGCTCATGGCCAAATGAATAAATCAGAACTCGAAAACAGAATGATAGATTTTATAGATCATAAGTATGATATTATGTTGTGTACAACAATAATAGAAACGGGTATAGATATTCCAAATGTAAATACTCTTATAATATATAATGCTGATAGATTTGGCTTGAGTCAGCTATATCAAATTAGAGGGCGCGTTGGTAGAAGCAACAAGATTGCATATGCATACTTAATGTATGAACCACATAAAATGTTAAATGATACAGCTATTAAACGTCTTAATGTTATTAAAGAATTTACAGAGCTAGGTAGTGGATTTAAGATTGCAACTAGAGACTTGTCTATTAGAGGCGCAGGAGATATATTAGGCAGTGAACAAGCAGGATTTATTGATAACGTTGGAATAGAATTATATTTGAATATTTTAAATGAAGAAGTTGCCAAGTTAAAAGGTGAAAAAATAGAAGATAATTCTGAAGAACAAGATGAGAAACCACTACTTAATGTTGAAACACATATATCTGACGATTATGTAGATGATAATGATTTGAAAATTGAAATACATAAAAAGATAAATGAAATTGATTCAAAAGAAAAATTGTTACAAGTAAAATCAGAATTAGAAGATCGTTTTGGTAAAGTAAGTGAATCTGTTGAAATTTATATGTACGAAGAATGGTTTGAAAAACTAGCTAAAAAGCTTGAAATAGAAAAGGTAAATCAAACTAAAAACTACATAGAACTAATATTCAGCGAAAATATGACAAATAAAATAGATGGAGAAAAATTGTTTGTAGATGCATTCAAAATTTCAAGAATGTTTAGATTCGGTTTACGTGACAAGAGATTATCAATTATTTTAGATACAATAAAATTAGAAAAAAATTACATTTATTTAATAACAGAGCTACTTACAAAAATAGAATTTAAAAAATAGATTTCTTGACTAGAACTTTTATATTTGTTAATATCATATTATGTAATGATAGAAAAAGGTGTTTATAATGGAAATGGATATAAATAAGATGTTTCAAGATAAAAACAAGGAAATATTTAGAAACAGTTTGACTCTTGAAATGGAAAGAAACCTTGAAGCATTAAAACATACCACGGATAATTTAGTGGCTCTTGAAATAAATAAGCTTATGATGTTTTTCTCAAAATATTTTGAGGAAGTAAATATTGAATATAAGAAAGAGGAGCTTCTTGGAATACTATACAAAGAAAAAATTAAATTAAATAATATTGTAAATGCCAAAATTGAAGATAAAAAGATTAGAATAAAAGAAAACTTTTTGAGCAAGGAAATTAATGATAATGAAATAAAAGAAGAATACTTAGATTCTTATGCTGAAGAACTTCAAAAAGAAACAGAAAGACTAAATAGTGAATTGGATTTAGCATTGAAAAAAGAAATATGTACAAATTTTTCAAGTGAAATATTAAAAAAGTATAAAATGACGGATATCAACCAAATTGAAAGAATTAACAGCAGAATAAACATCTTGTTTAGAGATACAATAATTAGAAGAATTAAGGAAGAATCAGAGTTCAGAGATGAATCTTTAAAAAATATGTCTTCTGAATCATATAATAAATATGTGGATCTAAATAGTAAAACTCTCCAATAACTCACTAATTTACTAGTGAGTTTTTATTTTGGTAAAAATTACCAAAGGAAAACACCACATAAAAAGCTTATAATTTACTTATAAGTTAATTTATGTATAAAAACGAAATATTAGTAAAAGATAATTGTATAGTGGATTGGAGGACAAAATGGAAACAACTGGAGTAGTAAGAAGAATTGATGAACTTGGTAGAATAGTAATACCTAAGGAGATAAGAAGAACTCTAGGAATTAAAGATGGTTCCTCACTTGAAATATATGTTGATAAAGATGTTGTAGCATTAAAAAAACATTCAACCATGAGTAATTTAGTTGAATTAGCTAGTATTTATACGGAATCTGTATATGCTACGCTTAAAAGAGAACTATTTATAACTGACTGCGACAATATAATATCTTGCCCCAATACAAGAAAAAAAGAATTTTTAAATAAGCAAATAAGTAAATATTTAGATGAGTGCATTAAGGAAAGAAAAGAAGTTATTGAAGAAGATATAAAAAAACTATCAATAACAGAAGAAAAAAGTCTTTTATGTAGTTATATGATTTGCCCAATAAGTGCTAATGGCGATATAATTGGTCTTGTAATTTTAACAAGTGAAACAAAAATTAAAGATTCAGAACGAAACATTGCTATAATAGCTTCGCAATTTTTAGGAAAAAATATTGAAGAATAGAAACTCATATGTTATAATTGCTCTATATTTAAATGTGATGAAGGAAAAGAGAGAAAACATCCTCTATCAAAGAGAGTCTTATTAGGTGAGAGAAGATATAGAGAGTTTTTGAAGATGGTTTCTAGAACTAATTAGTATTTTACTAATTCGCTTGTAGCGTTATCAAAGAGAGTGCATAAATTATTTTATGAATTAAGGTGGTACCACGGTTAAGTTCGTCCTTTGTTGGATGAACTTTTTTTATATTAAGAGGTGTAAATATGGGAAGACATTTTGAAAAAATAAGCTTTGAACAGTTTAAAAAGGATGTAAGTGATGACAAAAAATTATATGAAGAATATATGTTGCCAAGACGTGCAACAAAACATAGTGCTGGTTATGACTTTTTTTCACTATTTGATTTTACTTTAAAAAAAGGAGAGAAAATAACACTTCCAACTGGAGTTAAAGTAGTAATGGAAGATGATGAGATGCTTATGATTGTTGTTAGAAGCAGCATGGGGTTTAAATACAACGTTCGAATGTGCAATCAAGTAGGAATCTTAGAAAATGATTATTATAATAATCCCAAAAATGAAGGACACACATTTATTAAAATACAAAATGAAGGCGATAAAGACTTTATTGTAAAAAAAGGAGAGGCAATAGGGCAGGGAATATTCGTACGATTCCTAACCGTTGATAACGAGGAAGAAATATTAAATGAAAGGGTTGGTGGAATAGGTTCCACTAATAAAAATAGAGGTGAATAAAATGGAAAAATATTATATAAGTACTGCTATAGCATATACATCAAGTAAACCACATATTGGAAACACATATGAAATAGTTTTAGCAGATGCAATAGCAAGACATAAGAGAAATAAAGGTTATGATGTATATTTTCAAACTGGGACAGATGAACATGGTGAGAAAATAGAACAAAAAGCAAAAGCAAATAATTTAGACCCACAAGAATATGTAGATAGAATATCTTCACAAGTAAAAAGCATTTGGGATGTTATGAACACCAGTTATGATCGTTTTGTAAGAACAACAGATCCAAATCATGAAAAGGTTGTCCAAAAAATATTTAAAAAATTATACGATCAAGGAGACATCTATAAAGGAAAATATGAAGGACTATACTGTACACCATGTGAATCATTTTTCACAGAAAGTCAACTAGTAGATGGAAAGTGTCCAGACTGTGGTGGGGAAGTGCACAGTGCCAGTGAAGAAGCGTATTTCTTTAAACTATCTAAATATCAAGATAGGCTAATAAAATACATTGAAGAGCACCCTGAATTTATCCAACCAGAGTCAAGAAAAAATGAAATGATAAATAATTTCTTAAAACCAGGTCTTCAAGATTTATGTGTTTCAAGATCATCATTCACTTGGGGAATTCCAGTTGATTTTGATCCTAAACACGTTATTTATGTTTGGATAGATGCACTTACAAACTATATAACAAACATTGGATATGATCCAGATGGTTCAACTGAAGAGTTTGCTAAGTACTGGCCAGCAGATTTGCACCTAATAGGAAAAGACATAATAAGATTTCATACAATTTACTGGCCAATTATTTTAATGGCATTAGATTTACCATTGCCAAAGCAAGTTTTTGGCCATCCTTGGCTTTTATTTGGAAATGATAAAATGAGTAAATCAAAGGGAAATGTAATGTATGCGGATGATTTAGTAAATTACTTTTCAACTGATGCTATAAGATACTATGTATTGCATGAAATACCTTTTGCAAATGATGGTTCTATTACATACGATTTAATTATTGAAAGAATTAACAGTGATCTAGCAAATGTTTTAGGAAATTTAGTAAATAGAACAATTTCAATGGCAAATAAGTATTTTGATGGAAAAGTATCTAATAAAAATGTAACTACAGAATTTGATAGTGACTTAATAACTCAAATTAAAGAATTAGATGGTAAAGTAGACAATGATATGGATCATCTAGAAATTGGAAAAGCATTAGATAAGATTTTTGACTTGTTAAGGAGAAGCAACAAATATATAGATGAAACAACTCCATGGGCATTAGCAAAAGATGAAAACGAAAAAAATAAATTAGAAACAGTTATATATAATTTATTAGAGTCAATAAGAGTATCAGCAGTTGAATTAGAGCCATTTATGCCTGAAACAAGTGAAAATATTTTAAAACAATTAAATACTTCTAACAAGGCAACTACTTATCAAGGAGATAATTCATATGCAACTACAACACCAGTTCCATTATTTCAAAGAATTGATAAAGTAAAAAAATTAGAAGAAATAGAAAATAGTCTTAAATAGGAGAAAATAAGATGTATATAGATACACATTGCCATCTTAGTAAAGAAGATTATTCTTCCTTAGATGAAGTTGTACATGATGCATATAACGCTAATGTAAAAAAACTCATTATAAGTGGTTGCGATAAAAAAAGTATTGAAGAATCAATTATTACTGCAGAAAAATACGAAAATGTTTATTTAGCTTTAGGATATCATCCTAGTGGAGCAAATGTTATTACAAAACAAGATATTGAAAGACTAGAAGATATAGTTAAAAGTAATAAAAAAGTAATTGCAATAGGTGAAATAGGACTGGATTATCATTGGGAAAAGGATAATAAAGAAACACAACAATCTCTTTTCAGATCAATGATTGAGTTGGCTAAAAAATATAGTTTACCAGTGGTAATTCATTCAAGAGATGCTTTTCAAGATACCTATGATATTTTAAAAAAATCAAAGGTAAAAGGTGTAATACACTGTTTTAGTGGCAATATAGAGAATGCTAAAATGTATATTAGTTTAGGATTTAAACTAGGCATTGGTGGTGTTTTAACATTTAAAAACTCGAAGTTAAAAGATGTTTTAAAAGAGTTAGAATTATCAAATATTGTTACGGAAACAGATTCACCATACTTAACGCCAGAACCATATAGGGGTAAGATAAATGAACCTAAGTATGTTAAGGAAATAATTTCAAAAATTAGCGAAATAAAAGAAATGGATATTGAAAGTGTAGAAAAAATTATTGAGCAGAATGTAAAAGATACGTTTGGAATATGAAAATTGACTAACAAATATAATTATGCTATTATGTAATCATAGGAGTGATGACAATTGAAGAAAACCATACGTATAATGAAAAAAGAATTGTTTGTGCTATTCTATGTTGTCGCCATTTTTGCTATTTTGTTACAAGTTGGAGAAGTAACTAAAATTACGACTTATAATGTTTCAGGTATAAGTTCTTTAAAATCTTCTCATTTATTAACGGAGTTAAATACTAAAGCCGAAGAAGTAAGTAAAGAAATTCATATGTATAGGTTAACATCTTATTATCCTGGGGATGAATGCAATAGTGGCTTTTGTACTGGTACAGGGTTATGCACTAAAGATTTCACGGTAAATGATAAGGGTTGGTACACATATAAAGGAAAAGTTGTACTTGCTGCTGCAACTACTTATTTACAAAAGAAGTTTGGTGTTAAAGAAAATAAACAATATTTTAAGTATTATGATGAAGTAACAATTACTGTAGATGGGGAAGAATATGAAGGGTTAATACTAGATACCTGTGGTGCTTGTTATAAAAGCGAAAGAGTTGATTTATTTGTTGAAAATAAATCTAGTGCCATAGATAGAGGTTACAAAGGTATAAATATGATAAGTCTTGAGGTAACAAAGAAAAATTAAATTTTTACCAATTGTTTAGGAGAATCTTATGATAGAACATAATTTTAAAAAAAAATTTGGGCAAAATTTTATAAACGATAATAACATAATAAATAAGATAATCGATGCATCAAATGTAGAAAAAGATTCTTTGATTATTGAAATAGGTCCAGGAGCAGGAGCATTGACTAAAAAATTAGTTGAAAAAGGAAAGGTTTTAGCATATGAAATAGATACTGACCTTGAAGGATATTTATTAGAAACATTTAAAGATTATGATAATATTGACTTTATTTTTGAAGATTTTTTGGATAGAGATATAAAAGAAGACATTAAAAAGTATTCATATAATAAATTGTATGTAATAGCAAATCTACCATATTATATTACGACTCCAATTATAAATAAAATTATCAGTTCAGATATAAATGTATATAAGATAGTCATAATGGTACAAAAAGAAGTTGGGGATAGGTTTTGTGCAAAAGTAGGAACAAAAGATTATTCATCAATAACTGTATTTTTAAACTATTATTTCGATATAAAAAAGGAGTTTATTGTATCAAGAAATGCCTTTTATCCTAGACCAAATGTTGATAGTATAGTTATATCTTTAACAAGAAAAAGTAATAATTATGAAGTTAAGGATGAAAATAAGTTATTTGAACTAATTAGAGAAAGTTTTAAATATAAAAGAAAAAATTTAAAAAACAATTTAAAAAAATATGATTTTGCAAAAATAGAACATGTTTTAAACACATTTGGAATGGATCAAAATGCGAGAGCCGAACAGTTAACACTTGAACAATTTATAGAAATTAGCAATGTAATATAAGTAAAAATAAAGGAATAATTCACGTCAAAAATGAATTATTTTTTTTTATAAGCATAAAATTACTTAGGTGATAGAATGAATTATAAAGTTGGTGATTTGGTTACTAGAATATCACATAATAATGATATACTTTTTAAAATTATTAGTATAGAAGATGAAATAGCATATTTAAAGGGCGTTGATGTAAGACTAATTGCAGATAGTGATTTGGATGATTTAGAGAAAGCAACGGAAATAAAGGAAGATGATACGGAAATTACTAGTAGCATTAACAAAGAGATATCTTTAGATAGAAATGAGTATTTTTATCTTCCTGGAAAAATTCTTCATATTGATTCAGATACAGATTACTTGAAAAGGTGTATGAAGCTTTATAAAAAACTAAAAATAATGGCATATGGAGTAGTGATTGATGAAAGCGATGTAAGTAGTAATATAAATGAATATTTAACGGAAATAAGACCAAATATAGTTGTAATAACTGGACATGATGCATATTTTAACAGGGGTAAAAAAGCATATAAAAATAGTGACAATTTTATTAAAGCAGTATTAGAAGCTAGAAAATATGAGAATAGTCAAGAAAGACTGATCATTATTGCGGGTGCATGCCAGTCAAATTATGAAGAACTAATAAAAGCTGGTGCTAACTTTGCTAGTAGTCCAAAAAGAATAAATATTCATGCATTAGATCCAGCTATAGTTGCATCGCTAATTTCACTATCAAGTAAAAATAAAGAAATTGATCTAATAAAGATAATTAACAGTACAAAATATAAAGAGGAAGGGATGGGTGGTATTATTACTAATGGAACTATGTATGTGGGGTATCCAAGATGAATATAATGAAAATTAGAAAAGATTTAGAAAGTAACAAAGGAAAACTGATTCATTTTAAATATAATGGTGCAAGAAACCAAATTGAAGAGTTTGATGGTATAATTGAGGACACTTATAATGCTATTTTTACCATAAGATTAGATAATAAAATAAAAACTTTTACATATAGCGATATATTAACGGAGATTCTAGAACTCTTTATTCAATAATAGTTGCAAAAAGAGTAAAATTATTATAAAATATTTACATAAAGTTGTATACTTTAGAGGGAGGATATTAAAGTGGAAATTACATCTGTAAAAGTAAAAAAAGAAGAACGTGAAGGTTCACGCATGAAAGGAAGAGCATCTGTTTTAATAGACGATGGACTTGCAATTCACAACATTAGAATCATTGAAGGGAAAAATGGACTATTTATAGCAATGCCAAGCACTTCAAGAGAAGTTGAAAACGAAGATGGAGAAATGGTAACAGTTCACCGCGATACTGTTCATCCAATAAATCCAGAAGTTCGTGCAATGTTTGAAGAAGCAATCTTAAAAGCATATAACGAAGCAGAATAATGAAAACAAGTAGGCCAAAAGCCTACTTTTATAATGCTTTGAGAATTTTTTAGTTATCTATAACATATGATATTTCAGGAGGATAACTATGGAAAAAATTGAAGCAGATGTTGTAAGTTACAACCATGGAATAACATTAGTAGAAAGAAAAAGCCTTATGATTACAGGAGTTAAAAAAATAGAAAATTTTGATGATGAAGAGTTTTTAATGGAAACTACCATGGGCTTTTTAGTAATTAAAGGAGAAGGCCTAGAACTAATTAAATTAGATACTATGCAAGGCAATGTTTCTATAAAAGGAATGATAAAGGGGATAAATTATATTGAAGATGTAAAAACAAAAGACAAAGAACAAGGAATTTTTAATAGATTATTTAAATAATGGATTTAGAAATACAGATTCAGTCCTTAATATCAACATGCGTATATGGAATGTTTTTATCATTTACTTATAATTTACTTTATCGTTTTCTTTATACAAAAAATAAAGTTATGTTAATAGTAAATAACTTTATATACATAATACTTAATGTACTTTTGTATTTTACAATGCTGATGATTATAAATGATGGAGTAGTGCATATATATTTTTTATTGATGACTTTTTTAGGTTTTTTTATTGGTAATTTAAAGTGTAAAAATATAAGAAGTAAAGTGAAGATTAAGGAAGAGGCTGAAGACTTGAATAACTAATCTTCTCTTTTATTTTGCTTTTAACTAGTGTATAATATGTATAGTGATGTAAGGGAGGCATTAGATGACTATTCTAGATGAGAAAGAAAAAATCAAAAAACTTATTGAAAGTTCTGAACATATCTACATTATGGCACATAAGTATCTAGATTTGGATGCCATAGGTAGTGCCATAGGTATGTATGAGTTTATTAAGGAATATGATAAAAAAACTACTATAATTATAGATGATAGAAGTAAAGAAGCTGGAGTAAAAAAAATTATAGATAAGATGGGAGATTTGTATCGTATTAGAAGAGCTAGTAAGATAAAGTCAAAAATTACTGACAATGACTTGCTAATAGTTGTTGATACTAATAAAGATAATCTTTTACAAAATGAATCAATTTTACCAATGTTTAAAAACGTAATGGTCATAGATCATCATGATTTAACAGAAAAGTCAATAAACAAAGGCTTAGTAATTATTGATGAAGATTCATCAAGTACTTGTGAAATGGTTGCTGATTTACTGGATGCAGAAAAAATAAGCTTTGATGAAGATGTTGCAACAATACTTTTGGCAGGAATCGCGCTTGATACAAATAATTATGTCTTGAAAACTACAGCAAATACGTATAGAATATCATATATTCTTGCAACAAAAGGAGCAGATCCTACATATGTTCAATATCTTTTAAAACAAGATATGAAATCATACATAGCAAGACAAAAGGTTATTACAAACGTAAGAATAGTCAAAAATATAGCCATAACAGCAGCAAAGTCTAATGTTAAGTATAAAAGAGAAGAACTTGCAAAAATTGCAGATACATTGCTTCAATTTCATAATATAGAAGCTTCGTTTGTAATTGGAAAATTAGATGACAACACAGTGGGAATAAGTGCAAGATCTCAAGGAAAGATAAATGTTGGAAAAATCTTAGAGAACTTTAATGGTGGTGGAGATAACCATGAAGCAGGAGCTAGATTTGAAGCCAAAAGATTGAAAGATGTAGAAAATAAGTTGAAAAATATACTTAAAAATATATAGGGAGGTATTTATGAAGGTAATATTTTTAAAAGATTTGAAAGGTCAAGGAAAAAAAGGCGAAATTAAAGAGGTAAAAGATGGTTACGCTCAAAATTTTTTAATTAAGAATCATTACGCTGAAAAATTAACCGAAGAAACATTTCAAAACTACCTAACTGAAAAAAAGGAGGAAAAAATTCTAGATGATCAAAAAAGAAAAGAAGCTTTAGAGACTAAATCAGTGCTAGAGAAAATAGAGTTAGTATTTAAAGTAAAAACTGGTCAAATGGACAAGGTGTTTGGAAGTGTATCTTCAAAACAAATAAAAGATGATCTAGAAAAGCTAGGAATCATCGTCGATAAAAAACAAATTGATATAAAAGAAGGGATTTCAACACTTGGTTATCACAATGTTAATATAGAATTATATAAAGATATAGTAGGAGTGATAAAAGTAAAACTTGAAAAATAAGGAGGTGTAACTGTGGCAATTAAGGAAATACCTAGTGATTTAACGGCAGAAAAATCAGTACTGGGCTCAATGTTCTTATCTTCATATGCATTGCAAAAAGCCTGTGACGCTTTAACTACAGAGTCTTTCTACTATGATTCAAATGCTAAAATATTTAATACTGTTAGTAACATGTTTGCAAAAAGGATTCCTATAGATGCTACAACTGTTACATCAGAATTAAAAAATCAAGGGATTTTAAAAGAAGTTGGTGGAGTAGAATATTTAACAGAAATATTTGATTTAGTGCCAACAGCATCAAATGTAGATCAATATATAAAGATTGTAGAAGAAGCTGCCATGCGTAGACGACTTATTTCAGTATCAAAAGAAATAACTGATTCTGCATATGATAAGTCAAATGATACTAATACAACACTTGATGATGCTGAAAGAAAAATATTGAGTGTTGTAAAGAACAGAAGGTCTACGGAGTTTAGAGGCATAAAAGAGGTTTTACAGAGCACAAAAGAGAACTTAGAAAAGCTTTCAATGCAAAAAGGTGAAGTAACAGGTTTACCAACTGGTTGGGAACGTCTAGATAAAATTACAGCAGGTCTTCATGAGGGAGCTCTTATAATTATAGCAGCACGTCCAGCTATGGGAAAAAGTGCTTGGGCATTAAATCTTGCAACAAATGCAGCTATAAATAGTGGTAAAACTGTAGCAATATTTAACCTAGAAATGAGTGCGGAAAGTTTAGCATCCAGAATGATAGCGTCAGTTGGTCATGTAGAAGGATATAAACTTGCAACTGGAAACTTAGAAAATGATTGGGACAACGTTAATGAAGCACTTAGTAAACTAGAAAATACAAATCTATATATGGATGATACAGCAGGTATCACAATAGGAGAAATAAGAAGTAAATGTCGCCGTCTAGCAAATAGTGAAAAAGGGTTAGACCTTGTAATAATCGATTACTTACAGCTTATAACCTCTTCTGTTAACTATGGAACAAATAGGCAGCAAGAAGTATCAGATATTTCAAGATCACTAAAGCTTATGGCACTTGAATTGAAGGTTCCAGTAGTGGCACTTGCTCAGTTATCACGTTCTGCAGAGCAAAGAAAAGAAAATCCTAGACCAATCTTAAGTGACTTAAGAGAATCTGGATCAATAGAACAGGATGCTGATATAGTAGCATTCCTTTATAGAGAAGATTATTACAAAAAAGACTTAGAAAAAAAAGATCAAGTCAGTGATTGTGAATTTATAATAGCAAAACATCGTAATGGTGCCACAGGAACAGTGCCATTAAGATTTAAAAAAGATATATCAAAATTTTTCTCTGTATTTGATGAAAAAAGTGGTGATGGTAGTGAATAAAAAGGGAATATTAGTAACGTTATTTTGTCTTGTATTGAGTTCTTTTGTATTCTTTGTAGGACATAAACAAAATGTAGAACCAAAAGAGTTGTACAAGGTATATTTAAAAGGTGAAGCAATTGGATATATTGAAAATAAAGAACTTTTAGAGTCATATATAGATAAAGCTCAAACATCTATTAAAGAAAAATATAAAGTTGATAAAGTATATCCACCTAATGAACTTGATATTATCAAAGAGGTTACTTATAATCAAGAAGCTTCAAAAGAGTCAGAAATATATGAAAAAATTAAAGATCTTTCACCTTTTACCATAAATGGATACATTATAACAATAAAAGGTATTGATGTCATAACCGAAGACAAAGGTGAAGTTAAAACAGACGATGTAGAGCTTTATGTCCTTGATAAAGAGTTGTTTCAAAAAGGAATAGAGAATACTGTTGCAGTTTTTATAAGTACTGAAGATTATAATAATTTTATAAATGATACACAAGCAGAAATAAAAGATGTCGGTTCAATCATAGAAGACTTATATATTAAAAATAAAATCACCATAAAAGAAGGCAAAATATCAACGGAAGAGAAGATTTTTACAGATATTGAAGAATTAGATAAATATCTATTGTTTGGTACAACTAAAGAACAAGAAAAATATGTGGTAAAAGATGGTGACACAATATCTGACATAGCATACAATAATAAGCTTTCAGTCGAAGAATTTTTAATAGCAAACCCTGAGTTTACAAATGAAAACAACTTGCTTTATGAGGGACAAATTGTTAATTTAGGACTTATCAATCCATTATTTAGCTTAATTGAAGAAGATCATGTTGTAGAGCTTCAAATACAAAAATATGATACAAAAATAGAATATGATGAAAATCTTCTTGCAGGTTATGAAAGAGTAAAACAAGAGGGTGTTGATGGCACAATTAAAGTTACTAAAAAAGTTCAGAAATCAAATGGTGAAATAGAGTCAGCCGTAATTACTAACACCGAAACTGTTAAACCAAGCATTAGTAAAATAATTATAAAGGGTAGTAAAGTAATTCCTACAGTAGGTAATTTAAATGTTTGGGCTTGGCCTACTAACAAACCATATATTATAACAAGTTCATATGGATGGCGTTGGGGAAAACTTCACGAAGGATTAGATATATCTGGTACAGGTTATGGTTCTCCAATATATGCCGCAAATAATGGTGTAGTAGATAAAGCAGGATACACAAATATAAATGGTAATTATATTTATATAAATCATAACAATGGTTATTACACAGTTTATGCTCACTTAGCATCCATCAATGTTAAGGTAGGGCAAGCAGTTTCTATGGGACAAAAAATAGGTACGATGGGACAAAGTGGTTATGCTTTCGGAACACACTTGCATTTTTCAGTATTTAGAGGATATCCTTTCGTTGGAGGATATACAATAAATCCACTTAGTTTGTATTAAAATGAAAGTACAAGTATTAGCAAGTGGTTCCAAAGGAAATTGTACATACATAGAAACTGAAAATACTAAGCTTCTAATCGATGCTGGAATAAATTATCCAAGACTAAAAAATGAGCTTGAAAAAATAGATGTTAATCCAAATACAATAGATGCCATGGTAATAAGTCATACACATAAAGATCACGTTAGTGGTCTTTCTTCAATAACCAAGAAAACAAATTTAACAGTATTTATAAAAAGAGAGCTTCTTGAAGAAGTAAGAAAAGTAATACCAATCGATAAAATTGAAATAATTGATGATTCTGTTGATATTAAAGATTTGCATATTGACCTAATAAATGCATCACATGATGTTCCTGCTTTTGGATTCATTCTTGATGATGGGAAAAATAGCGCTGTTTATTTAACAGATACAGGATATATAAATAGAAAATATTTTTCACTTACTAAAAACAAGACAATTTATATAATAGAGTCAAATCATGATGAAAAAATGCTTATGGAGGGAAAGTATCCTTATATATTAAAGCAACGTGTAATAAGCGATAAGGGTCACTTGTCAAATAGTTACACAGCACGATATTTAAATAAAACAATAGGGAATAATACTAAATATATAATTCTAGCTCACATTAGTGAAAACAATAATACTCCAGAGCTAGCATATTCTACTGTAAGTACTTTATTAAAAGAAAATAATTTTGATGAAAAAAATATTATTGTAGCTAAGCAACATGAAGAAACAGAAATGGTGGAAGTGTAATGATTAAAATAATTTGTTTGGGTAAAGTTAAAGAAAAGTATCTTCAAGATGGAATAGATGAATATATCAAAAGAATTTCAAAATATACACAAGTGAAAATTATTGAACTAGAAGATGAAGGAATTAAGGATGATAAAGTAGCACTAAAAAAAGAAAAAGAGAAAATTCTTAAATATTTAAATACTAAAGATTATATAATAGTGCTTGATATTTCTGGAAAAGAAATGACATCTCTTGAATTTGCAGATAAAATAGATAAGACACTTATCATAAATAGTGATATAACATTTATAATTGGTGGATCATATGGACTTGATGAAGAGATAAAATCTCTATCAAATTATAGACTATCTTTTTCTAAAATGACTTTCCCTCATCAATTATTTAGACTTATATTATTAGAGCAAATCTATAGAGCATACAAAATAAATCATAACGAAGAATATCATAAATAGTCATGTAAAAATATAATTATATACAGTAAAATAGACATATATTTTACTGGTGATAAAATTGCTTAAAACAATAAGTGACATAATATGGGTTATTACGACATTTTTGATACTTTATGTAGGATTATTTTATACAATTAAGCTTAAATTACCACAGTTCAAACTTACAAATGTATTTAAAAAAAATGAAGGTAATGAAAAAAGTAATACATTAAAATTGTTAAGTCTAACATTAGCAGGCAAGATAGGTGTTGGCTCAATTGCTGGCATAGCCTTATGTATATTCCAAGGTGGTAAAGCTACAATATTTTGGTTATGGATATCATCAATAATATTGGCATCACTAACTTATGTTGAAACAAAATTAAGTATAAAATATCGTAGTAAAGAAAATAATCGATATGTTGGAGGACCATCATTTTATATTGAAAAAGGACTTAATAACAAAAAATTAGCCAAAGCATATGCCTTTTTAATTATTTTAGCTTATGTCCTAGCATTTATTTCAGTACAAACAAACACCATTGTAAAACAAATGGAAATGACTTTTAATTTTAGCAAACTTTCGATAGCAATATTTCTTGTGGTTATTACTTATTTTTCTTTGAAAAAAGGTGTAGACAGCATTTCCAATTTAACAGCATTCCTTGTACCTGTTATGGGAGGGATATATATATGTATTGGAATTTATGTTATTACGAATAATTTTGATCAAACACTTGTTGTCTTGAAAGAAATAGTAACAGAAGCTTTTGACATTGAAGGATTAAAAGGCGCTATCTTGATTCCAATTATAATAGGAATTGAACGGGGTGTATTTTCAAGTGAATCTGGAATTGGCACAACAGCGATGATAACAGCATTATCAAATAATAATGATGTAGAGAAAGAAGCTAAATTGCAGGTTTTGGCAACTTTTTTTACAAGTTTAGTGATATGTACAATTACAGCTTTAATAATATTAACAACAAGTTATCAAAATATAAATTTTACAGATATAAATGGAATCGAAGTAGTAACATATGCATTTTATAAGCATTTGGGACCAATTGGTATTATAATATTAACTATAGTCATTTTTCTCTTCGCATTTTCAACTATTGTAACTTGTTTTTATTACGGCGAAGCAAGTTTAAAATATCTTACTAGTAAAAATACTAACTATTTGAAGTGGATAATAATAGCAATTATGATATATAGTTCATTTTCAAGTCCAGTAGTAATATGGAATATAACAGATATAATAATAGCAATGATAGCAATTATAAATGTATACACAATGTATAAATTAAAAGACAAAATATAAAGGAGAAGCAGTATGATAGGTAATGGATGGGATAATTTATTAAAAAGTGAATATACTAAAGAATATTTTTTGAATTTAGAAAAATTTGTTTCAAATGAATATAAGACAAAAACAATTTATCCTAAGATGTCAGAAATCTTTAAAGCTTTTCAAGAAACACCATATGATAAGGTAAAAGTTGTAATTATTGGGCAAGATCCTTATCATGGTGAAAATGAAGCGGAAGGTTTATCTTTTTCTGTAAAGAAAGGAATAGCAAAACCCCCATCATTAATAAACATTTTTACCGAATTAAGAGATGATCTTGGGTATAAAATACCTAACAATGGTAGCTTAGAACCTTGGGCAAAAGAAGGTGTATTACTTTTAAACTCAACATTAACTGTAGTTAAAGATACTCCAAAATCTCATAGTAATAAAGGTTGGGAAATATTTACTGATGAAGTAATAAAAATAATAAATAAAAAAACTACCCCAGTAGTATTCATTCTATGGGGCAGTGATGCTAGAAGTAAAAAAAGTTTGATAACTAATAAAATTCATTATATTATTGAATCTCCACATCCATCTCCACTATCAGCATATAGAGGATTCTTTGGTAGTAAACCATTTTCTAAAGCAAATAATTTCTTAATAAAAAATAATATACAGCCAGTTAACTGGGAAATAAAAGATATTTAATTTACTTTTTAAGTATTTCAAATATCTCTTCTTTTTCATTAGAATAAAATTCTTTGCTTTTATATTTACAAATCCTTCCCACTATATTTGATGGAAAACATTTTATAAGTTTATTATATATTACAACATTATCATTATAATATTTTTCAGAACCAAGTAATTCTATGTTAATTTCTTCAAGCTCTCTGATTGTTTCTTCTTCTTTATCATCGAAAACTAAGTTTTTGCTATAATCAGTAATTTCTACAATCTTCTTATTATATTTGTTAAGTTCGGTATTAAGTTCAAACGTATTAAAATTTTTTGTATTAAATTTTTCAAGACCTGGAATTTTACTTTCAGGTTTTTTATCTTCTACAAAACTGTTTATTCTTATAATATATTCAAACTTTTTATTAAGTAATATTTTAATATTTTCTTCTGCTTCACTTATTTTTATAATGGCAATTTGGAATTTATTATAATATGTAATAAAAATTGTTAATAAAATAGCAACAAAAATTATGGCTACAATAAGTATGTATATTAACATATAAGTCACCTCTTATTATTTAGATTATATCATACAAGATTATCTTAATCTACCTTCTTCTTTCGTTTTCATAACGTCCAAATTCAGATACTAGAGTTTCTATTTTTAAATTTGTTTTTTCTAACTTTCTTTCTATTTTCTCTTTTGTTTTATTTGTTCTGCTTATTTCATTATTGATTTCTTGTTTACGTTGTTCATACCTTTTGTTTCTTTCTTCATATATTTCATCTTTAACATCATCACTATGTTTTAATAAATATTCAAGTTTATTATTCCATTGCTCTAATCTTTGAATATTACTTTTATATATACGGTAGTTTTCTACATAATTTCTGTCACCACCAAGAATGTCTCTTTCTATTTCCAGATAAGCTTCCTTATCCGTCATGGAGTATTGAGCAAGTCTTTGTGAAATAGAATTAAATTCATTTTGCAATTCTATTGGGATATTACCATTACCTAATGCTATTTGATGCCTTATTTTTACATCATTATACATAATTTGTAACTGAAGTTTTTCTCTATCCCAAATATATTTTTCTCTTATAACCTCAGGTGAATGTTTAGCCCTTATACTAGATAATGTAGCTTTATTTTCATTTACTATATTTTTTATTGACTCGATATTATCACGTGCTTCATTGTACTGTCTATAATATTCTTTTTCTATACTTTGTATGGTAGTAGCGTCAAGATATTCTTCACGACATCTACTAAATTTCATACTAAGTAATGTTAGTGTAGTAATTATCATTTGCAATCTATTTTTTAATTTTTCTTGCTTTTTTTCATACCTAGTTTTTAGTGCAAAATACTGTTCTGTACTACTTGGTTTTCCAAGAACAAAGTAATTGAACTTTTCTTTTATAATGTCCCCAATAGTGTAATACTGTTGCACATTATGATTTGGAAATGGAGTTCTCCATGATTCTTCATCTTGTTTTCTTTTTTCATCAGTGTGAGTTTCATAAGAAGTATTTTTCCTTTCGCTAGAATAAAACCATCTTGCTTTAGAATCATTAGGAGTCGTTTTATAATTAAAATCAAAACTATCATCCAAATCTTCATCTGTTACTCTAACAGGAATGCCAGCTTTTGTTGCAGTTTCTACATCTTTTAGTTCACTATACATACTCCCAAACAACAAATCAGGATCAATTTTCATCTCTTCGGGAAAGTTATGAAATGCATCCGGATGATATAAACTAGATATATCATGTCTAAAATTTTTAAAATCAAAATCTTGAAGACTACTCCCAGATTTTAGTCTATTTATTAAGTCATCCAGTACAATCTTTACCATTTCTGCCTTTTCTTTGCTGTTTGGATTATAATTTCCTCCTTCTATACATAAAGAATATATAATCAAAGCTTCTAAAAGATTATTCGCATTTTGGTAAGAACCCATCATATTCATCACACCTATCTTAAAGTAATTATAACATAATTTTAATACCAGAAAAACTATAATTTACACATAATTCAAAAAATGATATACTTTTTTGGGAAAGGGTGATAGAAATGAAAGTAATTTTAGGAATATCAAATAGACATGTTCATTTAACAGAAGAAGATTACAAAATTCTTTTTAAAGATGAACCATTAAATAAAGCAAAAGATTTATTACAGAAAGGTCAATATGCCAGTGATAAAAAAGTAAGTATAAAAACTGCTAAAAACACTATAAATAACGTAAGGTTATTAGGACCATTACGTAAATACACACAAGTTGAAGTTTCAAAAACAGACAGTTTTACTTTAGGACTTAATCCTCCAGTAAGAGATTCAGGAGACTTAGAAGGTGCTGAAATGATTACAATCGTTGGTCCATATGGAGAAGTAACTAAACCTTGCTGTATTCTTGCAACTAGACACTTACACATAAATACAGAAGATTTAGCAAAATATGGATTAACTAATGGACAGCATATAAAAGCAAAAATAGTATCAGAAAAGACAACTGTATTTGAAGATGTCCATGTCAAAGCTGATCCTACATATGTTCTTGAACTTCATCTAGATACTGATGATGGTAATGGCGCACTTGCTAAAACTGGCGATGAAATTGAAGTAATTATTTAATTTCATCAAAGACTGCTTGATTATTAGATGGTTCTGTACCCTTTAAGTAGTACAGAACTTTTTTCTTTTTAGAAGAGTTTTGAACTGGAACTCCGCTTATTGGGTCTACTAAAACACCGACTACATTGCTTGGCATTTCATACCAAGCTTCATTTGTACCTTTTAAATAAGCCTCAATAGTGTCAGCCCAAATGTTCTTGGTATACATGAATTCACCTGTCGTTATATTTTTTCCTTCATCATAACCTGCCCAAACTGCTAAAACAACATTAGGATTATATCCAACAGTAAGACTATCTGTTGCAGTTGTACCAGATTTTATAGCATATTTTCTACTTAACTTACTTGCTATACCTAAAATTGTAGGGTAATTATAATCTACAAAAGTAGAGTCATAAGTAGATGTTAATAAATTATTTAAAATATAAACCAAACTAGGGTTAAGAACTAATTCTTTTACTTCGTCTGCTTCATATAAAACATTTCCGTTATTGTCTTCAATTTTTACTATAACATGTGGAGATACTTTATATCCTAAATTAGCAAAAGAACCATATGCACCTATCAATTCCAAAATATTCATTTCACTAGTGCCAAGTGCAAGAGATGGGACTTCTGCCATATCAGAATATATTCCAAGTCTATGGGACATATTAACAAGAGCATCTTCTCCTAAAAACATATGAGTTTTGACTGCATAAACATTGTCAGAATACGCAATGGCAGCAGCCATAGAAATTGGTTTATTACCATAAACTTCTCCAGCATTTTTTGGTGAATAGCTACTGTTGTTAGAAAAAGTAAAAGTAGTCTCTTCACTAGTAAAGCAAGTAGAGGAAGTAAAGCCATTTTCTAAAGCGGCATAATAAAGAATAGGTTTCATAACAGATCCTACCTGTCTTTTAGACGAAATAGCTCTATTGTATTGTGATATTGAGTAATCTCTACCACCAACAAGTGCAATAATTCGTCCTGTTTCTGGATCCATCATTACAGAGTTGACTTGTATTTCGGCATTTTTTGCTAGGTTTTTATTTATTTTTTCTTCTAATATAGTTTGTGCATTTAAGTCAAGTGATGTATATATTTTTAATCCACCTGTATCAAGAAAAGAAGTTGGAATATTGTCGATTTTTTCAAGCTCTTTAAATACTGCATCTTGATAATACATAAGTGTTGATAGGTTAATATTATTTTTTTTGCCAATAATAGTTAGTGAAGTATTATATGCCTCATTTTTTTCATCTTCTGTAATATATCCATTTTTAACCATTCCAGATAAAACCATATACTGTCTTTCTTTAGCCAAATCATAGTTTACTATTGGAGAGTAATTGGAAGGTGATTTAGGAATACCTACTAAAATTGAAGCTTCTGCTAAGGTTAAATCAGCCGCACTTTTATTAAAATAAAACTGACTAGCATTTTCTATGCCATACATTCCATGCCCATAATTTATTGTATTTAAATATCCTTCTAAAATTTCATCTTTTGAATAATGTGTTTCCACATTTAAAGTAAGCCAAAGTTCATTCCATTTTCTCTCCCATGTTTTATCAAAATCTAAAAACAAATTTTTAACGTATTGTTGTGAAATAGTGGATGCACCTTGTTTTGTTTTACCACTAGTTATATTTACCCACCCAGCTTTAATAATTCTAAAAATATCAAATCCAAAATGATTATAAAAGTTTTTATCTTCAGTAGATATAGTGGCATCTATTAAATGTTTTGAAATATCTTTAAGTCCTATCCATTTACTTGTTCCGTTTCCTACAAAAAATAAAGCTCCATCTTTGTCATAAAGAGAAATGTTATTAGCATTTTTTATTTCAAGTTTAGATGATACTCTAGAATAACCATAAAGTGAGAAGCCTAAAATTAAAAGAATTACTGATGTAATTGTAAGAAACTTAAATAATTTTTTCAAAAAACGCACAATATCACCACCGTCTAACTTTAGTATGAAGAAATAATCTTAAAATATGTATAATTTTCTGATAAAATGTGTTATAATTCGTGTTATAAATTTTGTAGGAGTGTTTATGAGTGATGCGATAATAAGTCTTGATGTTTTAAAAAGTAAAGAAAAACATCATTATAAAGGAAAAGGTTTTATTAAGAATGAAATAATAAGTTTTTATGATGCTAATGAAAAAACAAAATTTATTTATGATAAAAAAATTAAGCGGTTAATAAAATCTAATAATGAGAGCATAATTGCCATAGACTTTATAAAAGAAGAGATGAAGATTAACATTTCTAACAAAGAATTTTTTATTAAATTAAATAGTAAAAACGTAGAAGATAATAATGAAGAAAAAATAATTCTTACATATGAGATAGATAATGAGAAGATAGATGTAATAATAAATTCCAAAAAGGAGGAATATTTGTGAGTAAAATAAAAGAATTAGAAAAAGAAATAGGTGAAGCATTTAAAAAATGTGGATATGTTACTGAAATAGAGCTATGTCAGTCAAATAGGCCTGACTTAGGTGAATACCAAATAAATGATGCAATGAAACTTGCTAAAAAATATCATAAGAGTCCAGTACAAATTGCAAATGAAGTAGTAGAAGAACTTAAGAAAAACGAAGATTTGACAAATATAAATATAGCAGGAGCAGGTTTCATCAATATAAGCTTATCTAATAATTTTCTTTCTAGTTTTATAAACCAAATAAGTAATAATATAGAGAGTAATATAGACAAAAAAGAACCAAAAAAGATTGTATTAGACTACGGTGGCGCAAACGTTGCTAAGGCACTTCATGTTGGGCATTTAAGAAGTGCAAATATAGGTGAAGCTCTAAATAGATTAGCTAAGCTTTTGGGTAATGAAACAATAAGTGATGCACATTTAGGAGATTCTGGACTTCAAACTGGTATTGTAGTTATGGAAATTAAAGAAAGATATCCCGATTTAATATGCTTTAAAGAAAATTACAACGGCGAAGATTTTGATTTACCAATTACCAAAGAAGACCTAAAAGAAATATATCCAACTGGATCGAAGAAAATAAAAGAAGATGAAGCCCTTCATGAAGAAGCAAGAAAAATTACCTATGAAATTCAAAAAGGTGCAATTGGTTATAGAAAACTTTGGGATAAAGTAAAAGAACTGTCTGTAAAAGATATTAAAGAAATATATGATTTACTAAATACAAAGTTTGACTTATATGAAGGTGAAATGGATAGTTTTGAATATATTCCGGAAACTTTAAATATTTTAGAAAAACAAGGTCTACTTTATACAAGTGAAGGTGCCAAAGTGATGGATATCAAAGAAGATACTGATACCAAAGAAATGCCTCCTATATTGCTTGAAAAAAGCGATGGAGCTTACTTGTATGCAACAACAGATTTGGCCACTATTTACTCAAGAGTTAAAAGATTTAAACCAGATGAAATTTGGTATACAACAGATTTAAGGCAAGAATTACACTTTGAACAAGTATTTCGTGCTGCTAAAAAATCTCATATCGCAGATAACGTAAATTTAGGCTTTTATGGTTTCGGTACTATGAATGGTAGCGATGGTAAGCCATTTAAAACTAGAAATGGTGGAGTAATGGGCCTTGAAGACTTGATAAACATGATTAAAGAAGAATGTTTGAAAAGAATAAACACTAATATCGTAGAAGAAAGCAAGAAAGAAGAAACGGCAAGCATTATTGCGATAGCAGCTCTAAAATATGCAGACTTATTGCCATTTAGAGAAACAGATTATATTTTCGATTTAAATAAATTTACGGATTTAGATGGTAAAACAGGACCTTACTTACTATACTCAACAATAAGAATTAAATCACTTTTAAACAAAGCAAAAGAGTTAAAAATACAGGAAAAATTTACTGAAATAAATGGAAAAAGTGATAGAGATGTAATATTAACGCTTCTAAATATGCCAGAAGTTTTAGATAAAGCATATAATACAAAGTCACTAAACGAAGTAGCAGAATACATATACAAACTTACAAGCGCCTACAACAAATTTTATGCTGAAAATAAAATATTAACGGAAGAGAAAGAAAATCTTAGATCTTCATGGATTATTTTATCAAAAGTTGTATATGATACAAATATGTTATTACTAGATTTGATGGGAATAAAATGTCCTGAAAAAATGTAATAAATATATTGATTTTAAATATAAATAATGATATAAAAGTTATTGGGTATTTTTGCTCAACATTTATTAAAAGAAAAAACTGCTCTTTAGGAGGATTTTATGAGTATAGAAAATTTAAAAAAAGAAGATTTAGAGTTGTTATCATATAAAGACATGACAAACATGTTATTGGAAGAAAAAGGAGCAATGAATACAAAAGATTTATTCGAAAAAATTACATCACTTCTTGGACTTCCAAAGTCAGTATTTGAAAAACAAATTGGAGATTATTATACAACACTTACAACAGATAAAAGATTTCTTCTATTAGAAGATGGGAAATGGGATTTAAGAAAAAGACATACATCTGACAAGGTAATAACAGCATCAGAAGAACAAGAAGATGAAGATGAAGAAGAAGAGATAGAAGCAAAAGAAGAAGAGGAAGAAGAAAGCGACTACGATAGTACTGCCAAAGACGATGATGACTTTGATGATGGTGATGATGATTTAAAAGATTTAGTTGTCTTAGATGAAGAAGAACTAGAATTAGAAGAATAATTTTAGTTTCTTTTTTTCTAAAAGAACATTATAATATAGATAAATGGGGATGATGCTATGATAGAAAGATTGAATATTATAAAAGAAAGATATGATGAATTAAATAAACTTCTTTTAGATCCAGAGGTTTTAAAAGACATAAAGAAAACAAAAGAACTTTCAAAAGAATGTGCAGAATTAAAAGAAATAACAGATGCCTATGAAAAATATCAAAAAGTTTTAAAAGACATAGAAGCAGCAAAAGAAATGGCAAAAGATCCAGAAATGGGTGAATTTGCAAAAGAAGAATTAGAGTCACTGGAGAAGAATAAAGAAGAATTAAATAAAGAATTAGAAATACTTTTAATTCCGAAGGATCCTAACGATGGTAAAAACGTTATAGTTGAAATTCGTGGAGCAGCAGGTGGAGATGAAGGAAACATCTTTGCAGGGGATCTTTACAGAATGTACACTAAATATGCTGAAAAAGAAGGATGGAAAACAGAACCAATAACAGAAGAATATTCTGAAGGAGGAGGTTTCTCTCTTGTCAGCTTTATGATAAAAGGTAAAAATGTTTATTCAAAAATGAAATATGAAAGTGGTGCACACCGTGTTCAAAGAGTACCAGTCACAGAAACACAAGGAAGAGTACATACTTCTACTGCAACAGTGCTTGTTATGCCAGAAGCAGAAGATTTGGACTTTGAACTTGATATGTCTGAAGTAAGAATAGATATTACTAGATCATCTGGATGCGGAGGCCAAGGAGTAAATACTACAGATTCGGCTGTTAGAGCAACACACATTCCGACTGGAATAATGGTATACTGTCAAGTTGGAAGAAGTCAAATTCAAAATAAAGAAATGGCTCTTAATACTCTTAAAACAAGATTATATGACTTAAAACAACGTGAGAAAGAAGAAAAAGAGGGAGCTGAAAGAAGAAGTAAAATTGGAACTGGTGATAGAGCAGAAAAAATAAGAACATATAACTATCCACAAAATAGAGTAACTGATCATAGAATCGGATTTACTTTAATGCAATTAGATAGAGTTATGGAAGGCGATTTAGAACCAATTGTAGAAGCTTTAATTACAGAAGATCAAAGAAGAAAACTAGCTGGAGAATAAAATGACTATTGAGAAGTTGATTATATATGGAAAACAATACTTATCATCAACAGAAGCAAAAATGATTTTATCCATGGTCTTAGGATACGATTCACTAGACTTATTAAATCATTTAGGGGAAATAATAGAAGATTCAAAGGTAGAGGAATACAAAAAAATAATTGATGCAAAATTAAACAATAAACCAATTCAATATATACTAGGTAAAAGTAATTTCTATGGATTAGACTTAATTGTTAATGAAAATGTACTAATACCTAGATTTGAAACAGAAGAACTTGTTGAAAATACTAAGGAAATGATAGATGAAAAATTCGGAAGCAATGCAAAAATTCTAGATTTGTGCTGCGGTAGTGGTGCGATAGCATTAGCATTAAAAAATTTGAATAAAAATTATGATGTAACAATGTCTGATATAAGTCAAGGTGCCTTAGAAGTAGCAAAAGAAAATAGTAGAAGACTAAATTTAGATGTTAAAGCTATTCAAAGTGATTTATTTGCAAATATTGATACTAAATATGATGTTATCGTAAGTAACCCACCATATATAAAAACAAATGAAGAAATCGAAGACATTGTAAGAAATAACGAGCCGCATTTAGCATTATATGCTGGAGAAGATGGACTTGATTTTTATAGAAGAATTTTTAAGGAAATAAAAAAATATTTAAATGATAAATACCTAATAGCGATAGAAATTGGTTGTACACAAAAAGAAGAAATTTTTAAACTAATAAATGAAAATCTAGAGAATGTAGAAATCATTTGTAAAAAAGATTTATCGAATAGAGATAGGATGATATTTATAACTAGTAAATAAAGGATACATAGGTATTCTTTTTTATTTAAAAAAATTTTAATTATTGAATATTTTTATAACATTATTAACAATATTTATACAGGTGATAATTTGAAAAGGTTAACTGTAATAATGGCGATAGTAATGTTTATTATCTTAGGAAAAAATAAAGTAGAAGAAATATTGATTCCAAATGATGCTATTAGGATAAGAGTAATTGCAAATAGCAATGATAAAAAAGATATTGAAGTAAAAGAAAATGTTAAGGATGACATTACTCCAGTAATATATAATTTATTAAAAGATGTAAAGACTATTAGCGAGGCCAGAAATATAATCAAAGAAAATATACCAAATATTGATATAGAAGTTGAAAAAAGTTTAATTAGACAAAATAGGAATGATAAATATAAGATTGCATATGGAATGAATTACTTTCCAGAAAAAAACTTTAAGGGGGTAACATATGAAGAAGGTTATTATGAGTCGTTAGTTATAACATTGGGAAGTGGAGAGGGCAGTAATTATTGGTGTGTTCTTTTTCCACCATTATGCATGTTAGAATTTGATGAAACAGAGAAAGATAATATTGAATATAAAAGTTTTGTAATGGAATTATTAAATAAATATAGTAAATAATAAAATGTCTGGCATATTCTTAAATAAGGAGAGAAACTATGCAAGACATTTTTATTATCTTAATAATTGCAGTAAGTTTAAGTATGGATACTTTTTCATTATCTTTAGCATATGGAATGCTGAAGCTTAAAAATAGTATAATTAAGCAAATAAGTATAACAGTGGGTATATTTCATTTCTTCATGCCACTTTTAGGTGATTTTTTTGGTGAATATATTTTAAGTATTATAAATATAAAGTCAACTTTAATAGTTGGAATAGTCTTTTTACTACTTGCAATAGAACTTCTATTTTCATACTTTAAAGAAGAATCGGTTACAAATGTAGACACATTTTTCAAAATAATTACATTTGCACTTACTGTAAGTCTTGACAGTTTTAGTGTTGGAATTGGTTTTAGTGCCATTACAAAATATCATATTTTAGCATCATTTATGTTCATGATAGTGAGTTTTTGTTTCACTTTTTTTGGGTTAAAAATGGGAACAAAGCTAAATGATGTTTTAGGTAAAAAGGCACAAATACTGGGAATAGTACTCCTATTTATTTTGTCTATTAACTATATATTTAAATGATGTTAATAAGTGTACACCACGGCATGCTTAATATTGACTACCTAGACAATTATGCTACAATTAAATTGAAGGAGTGGGGATAATGCTAGTTAACAGTAAAGAAATGTTGTTAGATGCTAAAAAGAACAAGTATGCTATTCCACATTTTAATATAAATAATTTAGAATGGACCAAAAATATACTTGAAAAATGTAATGAAATGCATCTTCCAGTGATACTTGGCGTAAGTGAAGGTGCATGCAAGTATATGGGTGGGCCAAATGCAATTGTCGGAATGGTAAAAGGTCTAATTAAGGATTTAAATATAACTGTTCCAGTATGTTTACATGTCGATCATGGTCAAAGTTTTGAATTCTGTAAGAAAGCTATAGATGCAGGATTTACATCAGTAATGATTGATGCTTCTAAACATTCTCTTGATGAAAATATTAAAATTACCAAAGAAGTCGTTGATTATGCACATAGATTTAATGTAACAGTAGAGGCTGAAGTTGGACATATTGGTGGTACAGAAGACAATATAACATCATCAATTTATAATGCCACTTTAGATGATTGTTTAGAAATGGCAAAGACAGGCATAGATTCCTTAGCACCTGCTTTAGGAAGTGTCCATGGATTATATAAGGGAGAACCAAATCTTGATTTTGAAACAATGAAAAAGATAAATGAAAATTTAGAAATTCCGTTAGTATTACATGGTGGGACAGGCATACCAGAAAAAGACATTAAAAAAGCTATTGAATGTGGAATAAGTAAAATAAATATAAACACAGAGCTTCAAATAGCATGGCATGATAAAGTTCGAGAATTTATAGAGGAAAATCCAGATAAGTATGATCCAAGAAAAGTTATTGGTTCTGGAACTTCTGCTATGAAAGATAAAATAGAAGAAAAAAACAAAATGTTCTTTGGCCTATAGGATAGTGTCCAAATATAAATGATAAAATAAAATATAACAGGTGGGATTATATGAAAGTAATTAAAATAGATGGAGGTCAAGAATTAAGTGGCCTAATAAAAATAAGTGGTGCAAAGAACAGTTCTGTTGCACTAATACCAGCTTCAATTTTAGCGGATAGTGATGTAACTATATGTAATGTACCAGAAATAACAGATACTGATGTTTTATGTGAAATGCTTGAGTATTTAGGAGCGGATGTAAGGCGTGCAAGTGAGAGTGTTGTTATAACATCTGGCAAAATTCAAAATAAATTTATACCGGAAATATATTCAAAAAAATTAAGAGCATCATATTACTTTATGGGAGCACTCCTTGGTAAGTTTAAACATGTCGAAATATCTTTACCAGGGGGATGTTCTATCGGAGCAAGACCAATAAATCTTCATTTAAAGGGATTTGAGGCCTTAGGAGCAACTATAACAAATGACAATGAAAAATATATTGTAGACGCAAAGGAGCTAAAAGGTGCAAATATATATTTGGATATTGCTTCAGTTGGAGCAACTATAAATATTATGTTGGCAGCAGTACTTGCAAAAGGTAAAACAGTTATTGAAAATGCTGCTAAAGAACCTGAAATTGTAAATGTAGCAACATTTTTAAATAACATGGGTGCAAAAATAATGGGAGCAGGAACTTCACAAATTATAATTACTGGTGTATCGAAGTTAAATGGTTGTTTCCACGAAGTTATACCAGATAGAATCGAAGCAGGAACATATACGATAATTGGTGCCTTAGTTGGTAAAAATTTAAAAATATATAACATAATACCAGAGCATATAGAAGCTTTAACTTCTAAACTTAAAGAAATGGGAGCAAATATAGAGATTGGCCCAGATTATCTAGTTATAACTAAAAAAGATGAATACAAGCCGGTTAATGTAAAAACACTTGTATACCCAGGATTTCCAACGGATTTACAGCAACCATTTTCAGTTTTACTATCTAGATGTCGTGGAAAGTCAACGGTTGAAGAAACAATATTTGAAAATAGATTTATGCATCTTCCAGAACTTAGAAAAATGGGTATGGTTGTATCACTAGATGAGACTGTTGCTACTTTTATTGGACCTAATGAACTTAATGCTGCAATTGTAAATGCCACAGATTTAAGAGCAGGTGCATCATTAGTTACAGCGGCACTTGCTGCAAAAGGTGTAACAACAATTACAAATATTGAACATATATTAAGAGGATATGAAGGATTAGTAGAAAAACTTCAGGATGTAGGTGCTAAAATTAAAATAGAAGAAATATAATTGTTACAGGTGATAATAATGAAAAAACATATAAAACTATTTGTGTTTATAGCAACATTATTACTAGTATTCGGTATATATAATCTTCTAAAAGGTAACTCAGAAAAAATAAATTATATAGCACTAGGTGATTCAGTAGCAGAAGGAATGAATCCTTATGGTGCTGTTGGTTATGGATATCCTGACTATGTAAAAGATGAACTTTTAAAGAATGAAAAGTTAAAATTTTACACTAAAGGATTTTCTAAATCAGGTTATACAATAGAGAATGTAAAAAATGATATAGAAAATAACAAAATAATAATTGTCGATGACAAAAAAGTAAGCATAAAACAATCTTTAAGAGAATCTGATGTAGTTACTATTTCTATTGGTGCTAATGACTTTATAAGAGGTTTGTCACTATCAAATTTTAGTGAAACAGTTAATAATGTCAAAGATTCAAAGAAAAATATTGATAAAATAGCAAATAATTTAAGAGAGTTGTTAGAGCTAATACAAAGTTATGCTAAAAATAAAATTATTGTAATTGGATATTATAATCCACTACCAAGAATGAAACTTTTGAAAAGTGATATTGACGAACTGGTTAAATATTCAAATCATTTATATGAAAATATTTGTGATGATTTAGGAGTCATATACATAGACATTTTCAATGAATTTGATGGAAATGAAGATTTTTTACCAAATTCTTTAGATATTCATCCAAGTACTGATGGTTATAAGAAAATAGCGGAAAAGATCTTGGAAGAAATATCTTCCTAGTTGACAAAACTAATAATAAAGTGTATATTATACCTACGAGTCTGAGGGTGAATTATGAATAAAAAAGGATTGGTAACGATAGAAATTCTATCAATTATTTTTGTACCTGGTATGTTATCCCTTTTCTTGATAACAAAAGCAGCAAAGATATTCAGTAAGTTTCACCATAAGAAATCAAGTTCAGTTGCAATTGCTAAATAAAATTGATATACTGAATTAGTATTTAATTACTATGACAAGTATTGTCATGGCGGAAGGAGATATAGTTATGAAAAAAGGAATACATCCAGCTTACAAAAAAGCTACAGTAGTATGTGCTTGCGGAGAAACTTTTGAGACAGAGTCAACTCAAGAACTAATCAATGTTGAAGTTTGCTCTAAATGTCATCCATTCTATACTAATAAACAATCTAGAAAATCTCATACAGGAAGAGTAGATAAGTTTAATAAAAAGTATGGATTTAACCAAGAAGAAGCAAAATAATTATGAAGGACCACTATTTGTGGTCTTTTTACTTTTATTTGACAACTTTTTTTAACATAAAATAAGGTATATATTGTCCTTTTTTTTCATATATGCTAATATAAAGTTAAAGAAGGGAGATATTATGAAGAAGTTTAAAGTAAATGAAAATTTGTTAGCTCTATTGATGTTTGGTTCTATGTTTGCAGGATGGCAATGTATGATAATCGTAGTAGGATTTATTTGGGCTTTCTGTGAAACAGGAAAGAACTTAAAAGACTTAACGATTAAAGTACTTGCATTGTTTGGTGCCTGCGCAGTTACTATGCTTGCATGGGATGTAGTAACACAAGCAATCATTACAGTGTTTGGTGGCTTAAGAAAATTCTTCGAGATGTTAGTATCTTGGGGAGTAAGCTTTGACTTAGTAGATGGATATGATAAATATTTCTACAATCCAATTTGCCAAAAGTTAATAATTGAAATTGTTGGAGAAGTATTAACACTAATCGTTATGGCTGTTAAATTCAAATTCATTTACGCAGTTATTACAAACAAAGAAATGAAAGGTGCATTCTTCCCAGTTCAATTATTCTTAGACAAAGTAACTGATTTTGCTAACAATAATTTCTATGAAGAAGACAAAGCTCCAAAAGCAGCATCTGCAAAAGGAAAATTTTGCCCTAAATGTGGTGAAAAAGTAGAAGATGATGCTAGTTTCTGCACTTCATGTGGAAATAAATTCTAATTAAAAGAAAAACTTAAAAACGATTTGGATTTCCAAGTCGTTTTTTTTGCAGTATTTTTAACTAAAAATGTTATAATAATTATAGAGGTGAATAAAATGAAAATATGCATGGGAAGTGACCATAGAGGTTATGAATTAAAAACAAAAATTATAGAAGCATTAAAGGATAAATATGATATTACTGATTTAGGAACTTATTCAAAAGATGCAGCAGATTATACAAAATATGCATTTTTAGTTGGAGAAAAGGTAAGTAACAAAGAATATGATTATGGAATTTTAATCTGTGGAACAGGAATTGGTATTTCCATTGCTTGCAACAAAGTAAAAGGAATAAGATGCGCAAAAGTAGATAGTGTAGAAGATGCGAGACTAACACGCAATGACAATGATGCTAATGTTATAGCAATAAGTGGAAAAACTGAATTATCTAAAGCATTAGAGATTGTTGAAACTTTTTTAACAACTCCATTTTCAAATATTGAAAGATATATTAAAAGATTAAATGACATTAAAGATTATGAAAACGGTGATTATATTGACAGGTAAATTTTTTCTATATATTTTAGTTAGTATATTTGTAATTTGGTCAATGAGTTCGCTTAATATAAATGGAATCTTTAAAAAAGGAAAAGTATATGAAGCAAGAGTATTTTATTTCTTTTTAGGATTATCAGTAATTTATTTGGTAACGAACTGTATTTATGATGTTTTTTTAAATTTTTCATAAAATATGTATAGATTTATATAAATGGAAAAAAATACTAATGAGGTGAAAAAAGTGAAAAAGAAATTAGTATTAAAGCCATTTGTACTACCAACTTTATACATATTAATGATTATTACATTAGTAGTAGCAGGAACTACTATAATTTACAAGGGTAAAAAGGAAGAAGACAACTTAACCTATGTATCTGAGACTATATTAGATAATAGTGTTCCAATAATAAAAAAAGAGGAAGAAACAATTTTAAATCCTTATACTAGTGATAAAGTAAAAATTGTAACAAATTATTATGATTACAAAGGAGAGTCATCAACACAAGAAAATTCAATAGTAAGATATGATTCTACATATTTGCAAAATTCTGGTATTACCTATGCATCAGAAGAGCAGTTTGATATAGTAAGTGTAATGGATGGCACTGTAACAAAAATTTATAATAATGATTTACTAGGACAAGTAGTAGAAATAACACATGGTAAAAACATGATATCCATTTATGAAATGGTAACAGATGTTACTGTTAAAGAAAATCAAAAAGTAACAAGAGGAGAAATAATTGCGAAAAGTGGAACATCTAAAATAACTACAGAAAACTATAATCTTCACTTTGAATTTATGAAAGATGGTAGTATTCAAAATCCAATTAACTATCTTGGTAAAAATATCAAAGAAATGTAAGGCTGTATATCAGTCTTTTTTTATTCATATAAAATATACTAACTTTATATACTTATACAAAAGGATGATAAATATATGAATAAATCTATTATTGACAGAATAAATAAAGAAGCAGAGTACATAATAAAAACGAAAAGTACAATTAGAGAGACTTCTAAAATTTTTGGAGTAAGTAAAAGTACAGTGCATAAAGATTTACAAGAAAGACTGAAAGAAATTGATCTTTACCTACATGAAAAAATTCAAAATATTTTTAATGAACACATACAAATAAGACATATAAAAGGTGGGGAGTCTACTAAAAAGAGGTATTTAAAGTTAAAAGAGGGATAATAATATGAGAGATATAGGAATAGATTTAGGAACAGCAAATGTTTTAATATACGTAAAAGGTGAAGGAATAGTATTAAATGAACCAACTGTTGTAGCAATAGATGCAGATACAAAACAAGTTCTAGCAACAGGTAGTAAAGCAAATGAAATGCTTGGACGTACGCCAGGAAAAGTAAAGGCTATAAAGCCATTAAAAGATGGAGTTATTGCAGATTTTGAATACACGGAGGCAATGTTGAATGATTTCATAACAAGAGTCAAAGGAAAAGGCATTTTTTCTAAACCAAGAATTTTAATATGTTGTCCTTCAAATATAACATCTGTTGAAAAGAATGCTATAAGAGAAGCTGCAGAGCGAATAGGAGCAAGAAAAGTATTCATAGAAGAAGAACCAAAAGTTGCAGCAGTAGGCGCTGGAATGGATATTGCAAAACCAACTGGGAATATGGTCATAGATATTGGTGGTGGTACAACAGATATTGCTATATTGTCACTAGGAGGAATAGTCAATTCATCTTCTATAAAAGTAGCAGGTAATTCTTTTGATAATGCAATAATTGATTATGTAAAAAATAAGTACAAGCTTTTAATTGGGGAAAGAACAGCAGAAGAAATAAAATTAAATATAGGTAATGTTTATAAAGGTGATAAGGATAAAAAAATGACTATCAAAGGAAGAGATTTATCAACTGGATTACCTTCAATGATCGAAATAAGTGAAAAAGAAATAGAAGAGTCAATAAGACCTCTTGCAAATGAAATGGTAAAAGAAGTAAAATCTGTTCTTGAAAAGACACCACCAGAACTTTCAGCAGATATTATCGAAAAGGGAATTGTTTTAACTGGGGGAGGAGCTCTTTTAAAAGGATTTCCAGAATTATTTGAAGATGAATTAAAGGTACCAATATTTATTGCAGAGTCACCTCTTACATGTGTTGCAGAAGGATGCGGCATCATGCTTGAAAATTTAAATTTAATAGATAAGTAAAAATGTTAAAAGAGAACAATTAAGTTAAGTTATAAGCAAAAATAATTGTAAATTAGACATAATTTTGAGGAAGTTTGTCAAAAGTTACATTAAATAATGTTATAATTGTCGTAAAGAGGTGGAAAAAGAAGATGAAAAACAAAGTTGTAATAATTGGTTGCGGAAATGTTGGTATGAGTTATGCTTATGCTTTACTTAATCAAAAAACTCCTGTAACAGAATTAGTACTTATAGATGTTAATGAAGAAAGAGCACTTGGTGAAGCTATGGATTTAAATCATGGATTACCATTTGGGCCTTCAAAAATAAATATATATGCTGGTAGCTATAAAGACTGTGAAAATGCCAAGATAGTATGTATTGCAGCAGGAGCAAATCAAGAAAATGGCGAAACAAGAATGGATTTAATTCACAAAAACAGTAAGATTTTTAAATCCATCGTTGATTCTGTTATGAGTTCAGGATTTGACGGTGTATTCTTAGTGGCTACAAATCCAGTAGATGTTATGACTTATCTAACTTGGAAATACTCTTGTCTTCCTACTACCAAAATTGTTGGAACAGGAACTATTCTAGATACAGCACGTCTTCGTTATTTAATTGGTGACAAACTTCAAATAAATTCAAAAAGTATACATGCTTATGTAATGGGAGAACATGGAGATAGTGAATTTGTACCATGGTCACTTGCCAAAGTTGGGCTAGAATCAATAGATAAGTATTTGAATGAATCTCAAAAAGAAGAATTATATGTTAAAGTAAGAGATGCAGCTTATGATATTATTTCTAAAAAAGGAAATACATCTTATGGTATAGGTATGAGTTTAGTAAGAATTACAAACGCAATACTTGGAAATGAAAATACTATTTTAGCAGTGTCTTCTTATGATGAAAATAATAAAATCTTTGTAGGAGGACCTTCAATAGTAAACAGAAATGGAATAAGAAAGAGAATATTTATAGAACTTAGCAAAGATGAAGAAGAGAAAATGCAAAAGTCTATAGATGTTATAAAAGATGCCATAAAGTCAATAAAATAATTGTTACATGACGTAGCAATTTTTTTTAAATTATCCTATATTTTGTTTTTCTTCTAAAAATTTGTTATAATACTAAATAAGTGGTGATATATATGTTTAATGATTATCTAGATGAAGTCTTTCTAATGGTAACAGTAACATTTTTGTTTACGGCACTTATAATGCCTTATACCAGTAGAATTGCACATCACATAGGGGCAATAGATGTTCCAAAAGATAATAGAAGAGTGCATAATAAGCCAATTCCAAAATTAGGTGGGTTAGGAATATATGCAGGTTTCTTGATGGGATATATGCTCTTTGGCATAGAGAGTACACAAATGAATTCGGTTTTAATTGCAAGTTTTATTATAATTATAACCGGAATGATAGATGATATTAAAACTTTAAGAGCAAAGCAAGAACTTTTAGGGCAATTCTTAGCGGCAGCTACAATAGTTTTTTATGGTAAGATACTTCTTACTGATATTACTGTGCTAGGAACAACAATAGAATTTGGTATTTTTGCATATCCGATAACACTATTCTTTATACTTGGATGTACTAATGTTATAAGGTTAATAGATGGTATAGATGGCTTAAGTTCCGGCATTTCGTCGATATTCTATTTAACAATTGGAATTATTGCTTTCTTCCAAGGAAGAGTAAATACTCTTGAAATAACATTGACTTTCATAATGCTTGGATCTTGCTTAGGTTTCTTGGTACATAATTTTCATCCAGCTAAACTTTTTGCTGGAGAAGCAGGTTCATCTTTTATGGGATTTACTATTGCAGTAATTTCTCTTCTAGGGTACAAAGGTACACTTTTAACGTCATTATTGGTACCAATAATAATATTAGCAATTCCAATTTTAGATACACTTTTTGCTATAATTAGAAGGCTTTTAAAAAGAAAACCTATATTTGAAGCAGATAAAGAACATCTACATCATCAATTTTTAAAAATGCATTTTTCACAGACTGGAACAGTACTGACGATATATATAATCGATATTCTATTTTCACTGGCTTCGATATTTTATGCGCTGAAGGATCCAGTAAAAGGAATGATTATTTATTTCATACTATTGGTATTAGTCGTTTGGTTTGTACTTCATACTAGTATAATTTCCGAAAAGGTAGAAAACAAGGTAAAAAAATTTGAAGATAAAGCACTAAAAAGAAATTAAATATAATCTAGAAAAAAGCACATATTAAGAAGACTAGTCCAACTTGTCTTCTTTTTATTTATAAAAAAAATAAAATTAAATTACCAAAATATGGTAAAATATTTAATGAGATGTTTTGGGAGTGAGATAAATTTGTATGATAAATTTTATTATTTGCGATGATAATAATATGTATGTTGAGAAAATTAAAAACATTGTTGAAAATTATATGATGAATTTTGATATTGAGTGTAAATATCACCTGTTTGAAGATTATGACCCAAAATTTGAACACGAAATGGAAAAATTATCTGGATTCAATATATGTATTTTTGATATCGAAACAAAAGTTGGCTCTGGTATAGATGCAGCAAGATATATAAGAGAAGAGCTAGATGACTGGAATACAGTTATCATATTGTTAACTGCACATAATGAATTAAAATATGAAGCACTCGGAAACAGACTGTACTTGTTTGATTTTATAAATAAGTTTGATAATTACCAAGAAAGAATTAAAGAAGATTTAGAAAGAATAAAGAAAAATTATGACAATAGACAAAAATGCTTAACTTTTGAAATAAACAGAGTTGTTAAAAGAGTAGATTTCAAACATATAATATATATTGAAAAAGAAAAAGATAGTAAAAGATGCTTACTGAAAACAACCTATTCTGATTATGTTGTCTGTATGACACTGAATAATATTTTGAAAAAATTAGATAATAGATTTATTAAAACTAGTCGAAGTTTAATAATAAATGTTGATCAAGTTAAGGAATATGATAGTGCTGAAAACAAAATAGTATTTAAAAATGGACTATGCACTTATGATATTTCGAGAGCATATAAAAAGAAGGTGTTTGACAATGTCAGAAGCGTTAATAAATAGTTTTTTAGGTATTTTAATTCAATTTTTAACTCTCTTTCTTATTGTAAAAATATTATTAAAGAAACCAAAAGTAATGTTGTCTCTAAAAGAAATACTTATAGCTATTGTTATGGCCTGTTTCTTTATTATGATGTATACAATTGATTACAGTTCGATAAACACAATTTTTTCTTTCATAGTCATGGTAATTGGAGTTTTAATTACATATAGAGGAAGATTATCTGTATCTATTATTTTAGTAGGGTTATATACAATAACTACATTTGTGGCAGATTTTATAAATGGTATGATACTACTAAATTTTCTTACTATTGACCAAATTAGAGGTACTTTCTTTATACTATCAAACATTCTTGTTAGTACTATAACAATTGCTATAATTGAAATCCCCATCTTCAAGAAGATGGCTATAAAGATGATTGATTCTGTTACTACAGGAGAGAATAAAGATTTCCTTGATATTACATTTGTAGTAATTTTTATATTTTCTATGTCACTAATATTCCATATAATATCAGATACATATTTAACTGATGGCAGCACTCGTACTCTTTTTATAATAGGTGAAGCACTTTTCTTAATATTATCTTTTATATACTTTCAAGAAAAATATAAGAGAAAAAAACCAACGATAGATATGAACAATTATTTGAATATGTTAAGTCTATTGAAGATTGGATAGATACTGAAGAATTAAATATACATGAATACAAAAATCAGTTAGCTACATTAAAAGGTATGCTTAAAAATAATCCAGAAGCATTAGAATATATAAATAATATAGTTAAAGAACAAAAAAGTCCTGGAGTAAAAAACATTAGTAACTTAAAGGACATACCAAAAGGTGGTTTAAAAGGTCTTTTATATTATAAGATTACTGTTGCAGAAGGCAAGAACGTTACTTTATCTATTGATGTATCAAAAAGAGCAACTAAATATTTGAAAAAATTAACTGCAAATGATAATAAAACACTTTGCAGATATATGGGAGTTTTCATAGATAATGCAATAGAAGCATCTGAATCATCTAAAGAGAAAAGTGTTGTTTGTGAAATATATGAGAAAAATCAAAAATTATTTATTGCTATTTCAAATACGTTCAGTGGCAATATTGATTTATCGAAAATAACAAAATATGGTTATAGTACTAAGGGTAAAGGTAGAGGAAAAGGACTATATCTAATAAATAAAATGAATAAAACTAACGAAACGTTTAAACTTCAAAATGCAATAATCAATAATTATTATGTTCAAACAATAACTGTCCTAAAATAAAAAAAAAGAGATGAACTCTCTTTTTTTAGTCCATCATAGACTTTGGTGCTTTTGGCTCATCAGTTAATGCGATTGCACATCCCATTGATGCTGCACCAGTTGCTAAGATAGCTATTGCTGTAAGTACATAGGTAAAAGCTTTTTTCATTTTCTTTTCCTCCTTTATATTTTAAGTACAACATGTACTTAATTCAATTTAATTTTTTTGTAATTATTAAATGGTTGTCCAGTCAAGATATAAATAACAGGATTTACCATTATAGTTTCAGTAATAATAGAAAGCATAAGCAATGCTGACATATTATCACTAACGTAATGACTTATAATAAACATAATCGTAGTTAGTATAGTTAATGTTATTTTCCTAATAATTCTTTTCTTTTTGTTAGTTAGCGGTCGTTTTATTGTATCAGCAGGAGCAAATATTAGAAAGTTGACAACACATAATATGAAAATTAACAATTTATATTTCAAGATTATAATGTCCTTTATTACAAGGTAAGGCACTAAGCAAAACAATATAATTGAAATTATCAAACATTGTGTACTTGTTTCAGCATGGTAACCAAATCCGAAGAATCTTAATATGTTGTAGAAACACAGAAGAACGATAACCTCTTTAAAGATACCAAGGCAAAGTGCTAAAGTAAACACTATTACAAGCTTTGTAATTGATAAGTATATACCTTCAATACCATATCTTATTTTTTCTATTTCTTCTTCAGATAACTCGGTTTTATTACTTTGAATTATTTTCATATAATTATTTAAAAATGCTTCTTTCATTAAACCACTTCCAAACTACACTCACATTATAATAAAAAAATTATGGCATCGACAAAAAACGACTTAATTAGCATTATTGACCATATATAATGAAACCAAGCTGCAAATTATTACAGAAATTACCAAAAAAAGCTCGGAAAGCACCATTCAAGGACAACATTTAGAAGTAAGAGTTAATTATGCTATTCTTAAACCATGCAACAGGCATAGTTCAAAATAGCAAGTAGTAATAAGTAGTAATAAGCAGTAAAAATATTATAAGAATGTGAGGTGTTACTAAGTGCGAGGCCGTGTAAAGTGGTTTAATAATGAAAAGGGATATGGATTTATTGATTACAAAGAGAATGAAGATATATTTGTACATTACTCAGCAATCAACCAAGATGGATTTAAAACTCTTACAGAAGGACAATACGTTGAATTTAACTTGCTAGAAACAGCAAAGGGATATCAAGCATTGGACGTTGTCGTTATTAAAGAAACAACTACCGTTAAATAGGTAGTTTTTTTCCTTCATTTATGTTAAAATGTAAATATAGGAGGATGATTTATGGAAATTTTTGTACGTGGTGATAACGTAAAAGTCACTGAAGCAATTGAGAATTATGTAAAGGACAAACTAAAAAGAATCGATAAGTATATAGGTGATAACGAACATGTAAAAGCAACAGCAGTTATCAATGTAAAAAATCATAATCAAAAGGTTGAAATAACTATACCGTTAAAATCTTTTATTATAAGAGCTGAAGAAACAAGAGATGACTTATATGCAGCAATCGATGTTGTAGTAGATAAATTAGAAAGACAAATTCGTAAGAATAAAACAAAATTACAATCAAAGAAAGTAAAAGAATATTCTTCTAAAGAATTTGTAATTGAAGAAATAGAGTCTTATGAAAATGAAGAAGATGAAAAAATTGTAAAAAGAAAGAAAATTGAAGTAAAACCTATGAGTGAAGAAGAAGCTTTACTACAAATGGAATTGCTTGGACATCAATTTTATATTTTTAAAGATGCTGAAACTTCTAAAGTATCAGTAGTATATAAAAGAAAGGAAGGAAATTACGGAATAATAGAATCCGAATAATACGTGGGGTAAGGTATGAAAAAGGATAAGAAATATTATTTAGCTTTAAAGGAAAATGTTTTGCGTTATAATAAAGCCATTATAGCCACATTTACTTGCTATATAATATACGTTATTTTATATATATTATGTTCATTTGAGTGTAATATAACACCATCATTTTTTGAAAAAGCATGTGATGCAAATTGTATAAGAGAAAGCTTAGTATGTAACAGTTTACCTAAAGGATTAGCGACATTTATACTTGAAAATAATTTAATTATATGTGGGATTATTTTAATCATCTTAATGATTTTCCTAATACTTCAAAAGGTAGATTTATTAAAAATAAATAAATTAAATGTCGAGGATTCTTCTGTTGACAACTATAAAGTTAACAAACTTAAACATGCAATTATCACAGTACTTCTTGGATGGTTCGGCATTCACAAATACAATACTAATAACAAAAATATTGGTATAATTTATTTAACAAATTCAATAATGTTTATAATAACAATGATAATTAAATTATTCTTTATAAATACCTATAACAGTCACGTTCTTATTCCTATTGTTTTTAATTTCAGTTTTATCTTCTTAGTTATGATTATCATAATGAATATAACAGAAGCAATATTTACTTTGTTAAGTGAAGAAGATGAAGAAAATAAAATATTTGCCTAATAATTTAAGTATTACCATTTGGTAATGCTTTTTTCTGTGGAAAAAACTTTGAATTTACAGTAATATTTGGTACAATATGTAATATGGAGATGAGTAGAATGAACATATTTAAAAGATTATTTGATCATGAATATAAAGAGCTAAAGAAATTTTCAGCTTTAGCGGATAAAATAGAAGCCTTAGACGAAGAATATCAAAAGTTATCTGATTACGAATTGAAGGCTAAAACAGATGAATTTAAAAGAAGATTAAAAGAAGGCGAAACATTAGATGATATATTACCAGAGGCTTATGCAACTGTAAGAGAAGCCGCATATAGAGTTATTGGGTTAAAACCATTCTATGTTCAACTTTTAGGTGCTATAGCACTTCACTATGGAAATATTGCAGAAATGAAAACAGGTGAAGGAAAAACATTAGTAGCAACTATGCCTGCTTATTTGAATGCTTTGACAGAAGAAGGAGTGCATATAATAACAGTTAATGAATACCTTGCAGAGCGTGATAGTAGCTGGATGGGAAATATTCATCGTTTCTTAGGATTAACAGTAGGTACTAACTTAAGAAGTTTAAGTCCAAGAGAGAAAAAAGAACAATATAATTGCGATATTTTATACTCAACTAACAACGAATTAGGATTTGACTATTTAAGAGATAACATGGTTGTTAAAAGAGAAAATAGAGTGCAAAGAGGACTTAACTATGTAATTATAGATGAAGCGGATTCTGTTTTAATTGATGAAGCTAGAACGCCACTTATTATTTCTGGTGGTGAGTTAAAAAGTGTATCTTTGTATCAAGATGCTGATCGTTTTGCAAAATCTTTAAAAATGGAAAAAGATTACATGTATGACGAAAAGACAAAAGGTGTAACCTTAACAGAAGATGGTGTTAAAAAAGCGGAGAAAGCTTTTGCAGTAGACAACCTTTATGATATTTCAAATACAGGAATAGTACATCATATTAACCAAGCATTAAAAGCTAACTATGGTATGAAGTGTGATGTTGATTATGTCGTTCAAGACGGTGAAGTAATTATCGTTGACCAATTTACAGGAAGACTTATGAAAGGTCGTGCTTTCAGTGATGGATTACATCAAGCAATAGAGGCAAAAGAAGGTGTACAAATTCAACAAGAAACAAAAACTCTTGCTACTATTACTTTCCAAAATTTATTTAGAATGTACAAGAAGATTTCTGGTATGACTGGTACTGCAAAGACAGAGGAAGAGGAATTTAGAAATATATATAACATGTATGTTATTTGTATACCTACTAATAAGGAAATAATAAGAGTAGACGCTAGTGATTTAATTTACTCAACAAAAGCTGGTAAATACAAAGCTTTAATTGATGAAATAGAAGCAAGGCATAAAACAGGACAACCAGTCCTAGTAGGTACGATTGCTATTGAGACAAATGAACTTATTAGTGCACTATTACAAAAAAGAAAAATTCCACACGAAGTTTTAAATGCTAAAAATCATGCAAGAGAAGCAGAAATTATTGCTAAAGCCGGTGAAAAAGGTTCTGTTACCATTGCCACAAATATGGCAGGACGTGGAACAGATATTAAGCTTACTGATGAAACAAGACTTCTAGGAGGACTTTGTGTTTTAGGTACAGAACGTCATGAATCTCGTCGTATCGATAATCAGTTAAGAGGAAGATCAGGAAGACAAGGAGATCCTGGTTATACTCAGTTCTATGTTTCAATGGAAGATGAACTTATGGTACGTTTTGGTAGTGATAGAATTAAGAGAATGATGCAGACTTTAGGACTTCAAGAGGATCAACCAATTCAAAGTAAAACTTTCTCAAGAGCTATAACTACTGCACAAAGTCGTGTTGAAGGAAATAACTTTGATATAAGAAAACAATTATTACAATATGATGATGTAATGAATAATCAAAGAGAAATAATGTATCAAAAGAGAAATGAGATTTTGGATAATGAATCTATCCATGACCAAATTTTAGAGTCTATTAAGAATAATATAACTGATTTAGTAAAAGCTCATTTATATCCTGAAAATGTATTAACAAAAGATGATATTGATGATATTGTTAAAACAGTTAATGAAAGACTTTTAAGAAAGGATATCAAAGCTTCTGATTTATATGATAAAAAAGAAGATGACGTCATTGGATACATTTATGATAGATTAGTAGAAGAGTATGAAGAAAAAATTAAAGTAGTGCCAAAAGAAATAAGCGATGAGTTTGAAAAAGTTATCATGCTTAATATAATTGATAAATATTGGACAGAACATATAAATACTATGTCTCATCTTCGTGAGGGAATTCATTTAAGAAGTTACGGTCAGATGGATCCTTTAAGAGAATATACAGTAGAAGGATTTGAGTTGTTTGACAAGATGATGCAAAGAATAGATCAAGAAGTAACAACATTCTTAATTCGTGCTGAAGTTAAACAAAATTTAGAAAGAAAAGAAGTATCTAAAAATAAAATAACAAACGATGGAAAAGATGCCATAGCAAAAACTCCAACAAAATCAAAGAAGGTTGGCAGAAACGATCCGTGTCCATGTGGAAGTGGGAAAAAATACAAACAGTGTTGTGGAAAGTAGTAAAAGCCCAGTAATTATGGGCTTTTTTCGTGTTCTAAATACTTCAGAATATACTTTAGATACCTTTTTGGATACCTTCCGATGAGTATATAAAAGGTATCTAGATACCCTTTTAAGGTGTAAATTCGCAATTTTTTAGCAAGAACTTAAAATGCACTATTTCCTTTATTTATAAGGGATTGTAAGCAATTTTGATTAGTTAGAATATAGAATTTTGTTCATTGTCAAAGCGACATAGATAAAAATTTTAAGAATAATAATATAAATATATTTTTTTGTATTTTTGTGCTATAATTGATGTAGAGTAGTTGAAACTTGTCATTTCAAAATAAGGAGTGTGTAGTATATGGCAATGATTAAATGTCCAAAATGTGATAAAGAAATATCAGATAAGGCAGTGAAATGTGTTCATTGTGGTCAAGAGTTAATTGAAAAAACAAATTTCTTTTGTAGTGAGTGTGGAACTGAAATAAAAGGTAATGAAGATATATGTAGTAAGTGTGGATGTCCTATTGATCGAAAAAAAGATTCTGAACCACAAAAAGTAGAAGTCACTGGAGTAAAAATAGGAAATGGTATTCCAAAGAAAAAAATAATAATAATTGGAGTTATTATAGTATTACTTGTATTTGGATTTGTAGCAATAAAAAATAATAGTGATAAAAAGAAAGCAGAAGAATTGAGCAGTCAGTATAAAAGTAATTTAAGTACAATTACATTTAAGATGTTAAGTGGTGCTGCAGAAGCTGAAACATGTGGAAATAAAATAAAAAAAGTATGGTCCAATACAATATGGGAAGATGATGATCCAGAAACAGATAAATATACTAAAACTAATGGAATATTTAATGATGATTTTAATGATTCTTTAACTGCATTATTTACTGATTCTGATTTCAAAAAGATAACAGATAGTGTTGAGGAAAATCAAGATGAAGTAAATAAGCTTATGAGGGAGATGAAGAATCCGCCGGAAGAATGGTCAGATGCTTATCGTGATCTAAAGGATTATTATGATGATTATTTAACATTAACCAATTTGTGTACAAATCCAAGCGGAAGTTTACAGACATACTCGACAAATTTTAATAATGCAGACACTGATGCATTAAATGGATATAATAAGGTTAAGTCATATTTAGATTACTAGAAATTAGTAATCTTTTTTTAAAAAATATTGAATAAAAGACATAGCAAACTTTTTGTGTTATGTTCAATAAATATAATGAAATAGGAATTTGCTAAAAAATTGCAAAAAATCGTTAAAAAAGTATTTTAGATACCTTTTTAGATACCTTCCGGTCAAACTCTGTGGTGCTGTCGGAAGACCTCAAGTGCATTCAATAGCCCTAAAAAGCCACAAAATGCTCTCAGAAACTACCAAAAACCCCAAATTACAAGCCATGTGGAAGTGGAAAAAAATATAAACAATGTTGTGGAAAATAATAATTAAAATCGGCGTAAACCCAAACAATATAAGGGTTTGCGCTATTTTTATGCATAATTAAATTTAGGTAAGTAATTCAAATTATTAAAAATGCTTCGATTTGTTATAAAATAAGACTTAAACATTTATATAATTAAATGAGGTTTTGTAAAATTTGCAAAATCAGAAACAAAATGCTATAATTTATTAAATTGAAAAGGAGAGGTTATTATGTTTAATTTAAAAATAACTAATTTATATCATCATAATGATCTGCACTTGGACCGACATTAAAAAATGTTGCATGGTACAAGTGCTATTTGTGGTGCTTGTATCTAGTTATAAATAGAATTTTATAAGCTATACAGGTACTACTTGTATAGCTTTTTATATTTATTGAGAAAGAAGGAGATTATTATGAAGATACAAAATGTTAAAGGTGGTTATGATTTTTTACCAAAAGAACAAAAAATCAGAGATTATATAAATAGTATAATAATAGATAATTTTTTAATTAATTTAAACAAAATGCAGAAAGGTGTATGATATAATTATATATGAAAGTTGGTGACTAAATTGAATTGTGAAGTAATTGAGGTAAGATATGATAATTAAAGGTGCTAATCTTGGTAATGTTGAAGGCGAGTTTAAAGAATTATCTAAACATGACTTAGTAGATAGTGATTATCTAAAAGATAGGGTTAGTATATTAGAGAAATTATACTTTAATTTGTATGAAAAATCTAAAGATAGTGAAATAACTCCTATGAGTATTGATGAAAATAATAATGTTATTATTAAACCTTACATGGTTAATCATCGATGTTCTTCTGATCTTAACAATTTAAAACTAATTTCTGAGTATGGAGTATTGGCAAGTGAATGGTTTGGTTTACCTGAATCAGAAAGGGAAGGTTGCTTTTGTACTTTTGTTTCAAGAATGAAGAATGATAATTATTCTTATATTGGAGAACTTGCTGAAGATAATCGTAGCAGATTAAATATTGGACGAGGTGTTGTATTGTTTTTTGATGATACTAATCCTATTATGCAGTATTTACTTCATTTAGATTATTTTGAATTTGAACATATAAAAGAAACTTCCCCAGAAACTATAAATCAAATATATACTAAAGAAGAAATAGATTTACTTGAGAATCTTATTGAACCTTTATCACCTAGTGGAAAGGGAATGAGACATAAATATGATTTTAAAACTAATTATTGGTCCGCTATACCAGGAGGAATACCACCATTTTTAATAAATGGTGTGTGTATAAAGAAAACTAATTATAATGATGAAGAATTAGATGAATTAAGTACATTGTTTCCTAATGCTGTGATATTTAATAATGAGAAAAAAGCTCTTAGATATCCAGATAAATTAGATAATGAAGTAGTAAAACATGGTAGCAAATAACAAACTTGGATATGGGAATTTATCTTTAAATATATATAAGTTTAAAATATGATATATTCATACATGAAAAGGCAGAACATTTTGCTTCCATCAATCAGGTTCTATGTTTATTAAAAATGGTATAAATATAGGTGAATTAAAAAAATATCAATAAATTTAAACAATAAATGAGGTGTTTGGTCATGATATTAGCAACAAATAATAAAGGAAAGTTAGAGGAAATAAGAAAAATATTAGAAGATTACAAAATATATTCTTTAAAAGACAAAAACATAAACGTAGATGTTGAAGAAGATAAAGACACATTCCTAGAAAATGCAAAGCAGAAAGCTGAGGAAATATACAAAATAGCTAAAGAAGAGACTATAGCAGACGACTCAGGGTTATGCATCAATTGCTTAAATGGTTTTCCAGGAGTAATGACACATAGATTTCTAGGTGAAAATGCAACAGATAGAATGAGAAATGAATATTTAATAAATGAAGTAAATAAATATAAAGACCGAAGTGCGCAAGTTGTTTGTGTTTTAGTTTACTACGATGGAGAGAAAAAAATTGTTGGAGAAGGAATATTAAACGGATTTATTTCTAAAGAATGTAGAGGTACAAATGGATTTGGATTTGATGAAATATTTGAGTTACCAAATGGTTTAACCTTAGCAGAACTTACTTCTGATGAGAAAAATAACATTAGCGCTAGAGCGATGGCAGCTAAGGAATTGAAAGCAAAAATAAATAAAATGTAAAGTGATTATTAAAAAGTTTTAAATTACTAATAAATGAAGTACAAAAAGACATAATTTAAAATCAAAAAGTTAGGGAGGGATATTTGATGAATGATAGAAACTTAGATAAAATTATTAACTCATTTTATGGAAATGAGTACGTTGAAGACAATAGATTAACTAGTGATAAAATGCATTACATTGAGTTTATTACTACGACAAAATATATTGATAAATATTTGAAAAACAAAGATAGAATATTAGAAATCGGAGCTGGTACTGGAGCTTATTCTTTGTATTATGCAAAAAAGGGCTATCAAGTTGATGCTGTTGAATTAGCTCAAGCCAACGTTGATGTTTTTAAATCTAAAATAACTGAAGACATGAAAGCAAATGTAATACAAGGTAATGCAATTGATTTATCTATGTATGAAGATAATACTTTTGACATAACTTTGTGTTTAGGCCCTTTATATCATTTATTTAAACCAGAAGAAACAAAAAAAGCAATTGATGAAGCAATCCGTGTTACTAAAAAGGGCGGGAAAATATATTTAGCATTCATATTATTTGATTTAACAATGTTAACTTGGGGCTTCCAGCAAAAAAATATATACGATAATTATGGAGAAGGAAAGCAAGTAACTATAGATTTTAAACCAAGTAACGATGAAAACCTAATTTTTAATCCAAGATATTTTAGTGATATAAAAAGGATTCTTAAATCTTATAAGATAAAAAAATTACATTATGTTGCAACAGACGGAATTGGTAGAGTGATTAAAAATGAAATAAACAATATGACAGAAGAAGAATATAATTTATTTATTCAATATCATTTATCAACATGTGAGAGAGAAGATTTAATAGGTTATAGTGGTCATATCCTAGCAATATTAGAAAAGTAGGAAGTCATTTTTGACAACCTACTTTTTAATAACTAAATTGTTTGCAATTATACTCGTGTAACAAATCATTAACATTTATCAAATTATATATTTTATGTATAAAACAAAAACGAATAATTAAATCATAGTGATTATTTTTAGGTAATGAATAAGAAGCACTACATAATAATTCTTCTAATTCAGATTCTGTAAGCTCTAAAGCAAAACCTAACAATATAACAGTTTCTTTACTCGGATGATAATTTTTATCACTCCTTATTTTAGAAAATAATCTTCTATCAATATGAACTTTATTGTAAACATCACTATCTTTAAGTTGTTTTGCATCAATAAACTTAAAAAGAGTAGTTTGAAAACTATTGTATTTATCTTTGTTATCATTGATAAAATCTTGTATGTCATCAACTTCTTTTAATTCTTCTATAAAAGGAGCAGAGTAGCTATTAGATATTTTTGATCTTAATTTATGAAATAAGTTTTCTTTTTCACCATTAAGCATTAAACAGTCGTTAATATATTTTTTTAACTCTTCTTTCATAATGTCTCCTTGTAAGCGACCAAACACTTTTAATTATTTGTTATCATTATACCAGAAAAGAAAGGAATTGATAATATGAATAAAAAAAGTATGGAATCAACTGATATTGTATTTTTACTAGATAGAAGTGGATCAATGTCAGGAGCAGAAAGTGACACAATAGGAGGATACAATAGTTATTTAGAAAGAATGAAAAAACAGAATGTATTTGTTACAACAGTTTTATTTGATGACAAGTATGATGTAATAACAGAAAGAAAGAAAATTTCAAAAGTAAATAAACTAGATAATAAGACATATTATACTAGAGGAAGTACAGCACTCATGGATGCCATTGGCAAAACAATAAAATATATGGATACAAAGAATACAAAAAAAGTTTTATTTATAATAACTACAGATGGCATGGAAAATTCTTCAAAAGAATATAATAAATCACAAGTAAAAGAACTCATTTTAGGACATAATAATTGGGAATTTGTCTATATAGGAGCAAATATAGACTCTTATTCTGAAGCTAGTACAATTGGAATAAAAAGTAATAGAGTATCTAATTATACAAAATCTAAAAAAGGTATCGGTATGTTATTTTCTAATCTTGCCAGTGTATCAGAAAAATACTGTGATGAAGCAATTATAAACGATGATTGGAAAAAAGGAATGGAATAGTACTTTCATAATATGATGGAATCAATTATTAGTTTTTGTTATAATTATTTGGTAAGCAAGTATTAAATATTCATTATTAAACAAAAAAATATTAAATTATAACATAGAATATAGAAGAATATTTAATTTAAAGGGCAGGGATTTTAATGAGAATTGGAATTTTCGATTCTGGACTAGGTGGTATAAATGTACTTAAAGAAATGATAAAAGTACATCCTGATGAATCGTATGTTTATATTGGTGATAACAAAAATGTGCCATATGGAAATAAATCTATGAATGAATTATATATTTTGGCAACTAAAATTATAGATAAGTTAATAGAGTTTGATGTGGATATTATAATAGTTGCATGTGGTACAATTAGTTCAACGGTATATGACAAGTTACAAAATTATTGCTCTGTACCTATTGTAAACATTGTTGCTACGACGATTGATTACATAAACAAATTAAAAATAGACAGCATAGCAGTAATGGCAACACCAAACACAATTAAAAGTCATATATTTAAAAAAAATTTAAAAAGTGAAAAATTTTATGAAGTAGAATGCAAAGACCTGGCCTCAATTATTGAAAATAATACGACAAATGAGACAAAAAAAATATATATTGAAAAATACTTGTGTGATGTTAAAAAGCAAGATGTTAAAAATATTATACTAGGCTGTACTCATTATCCATTAGTAAAAGAAGAAATACAAAAATATTTAAATAATGTTGTCATATTTGATATGGGAACAATTTTGGCTCAACATTTCTCTATTGTTAAAAGCAATAATAAATTAGAGTTAAAAGTTTTCTTTACCGATGATAACGAAAATATTAAAAACAAAGTAAATAATATTTTGAATCTTTCAATAGCAACCGAACAAATAGATTTGTAAATAAGAGTAAATAAATGTTGAAAATAGTAAAAAAATATCAATATCATATGCATAAGTTTAGAAAAAAGAAAATATAACACACTAAAGTTAATATATATGAGGAATATAAATGGTTATATTCCTTATTTTTATGATATACTTTTTAAGAGGAGATAGAGATGCATAAAAAGAGGAAAATATTTTTGACAATTACTTTACTAGCCATTATTGTAATTGCATTGTTTGTATATAGTGGGTTCAGAAAAAGAAGTGATGTAGTACTTATAAAGTATGAATTGTTAGAAAATGATAAAAAAATTAAATTATCTATTGGAGTAACTAATTCAACTGGCTATGTAAGAAATATTAAAGTAAATGAGAAAAATAATAATATTTATATAACGTTTTATTCGACATTTGGAATAAATAGTGAACTTGGTGCTAAACATGAGTACACGATAGGAATAAACAACAATATTAAAAATATTTATTTTTACACAAAAGATGGATATAAATTAGTATTAACAAAAAATGAAAATTTGTGGAAAAAAATTGAAAATAGTGAATACAAGAATTCATATAAAATTGTTGATAAAACTACTGAATTAGATGATTTTTCCTGCCCAAGTGGATTAGAAGAAATATATTTAGATAATGATTATATATATTATTTACCATGTATAAAAAGTGAGTATATTAAGGTAATATTTCAAGATAATAAAGAGCTTTCTCTAATAGAAGCTTTAAAGTATAATAAAGTATCAATTGAAGATTTAGATAGATTTAATATAAAATATTATAAAAAATCAATTTCATGAAAGGAAAAATGACTATGCTGTATAGATGCACTTATAAAACACCAAAAGAATTTGATGATATTATTTTAGAAAGTGATGGCAAATGTTTGACAGCACTTATATTTAATCAAAACAATGTAAAAGTTGATAATGATACATTGCCCATTTTTAATGAAACATGCAACTGGTTAGATATATATTTTAGTGGAAAAGAGCCAACATTTACACCAAAATACAGAATAGATAGTCAAACGGAGTTTAGAAAAGAAGTAATTGACATTATGCTCACTATACCATATGGAAAAACAATAACTTATGGTGAAATAGCAAACAAAATAGCAAAAAAACATAAAATAGAAAAAATGTCCAGTCAAGCAGTAGGCAATGCAGTTGGATGGAATCCTATTTGTATAATTGTTCCATGTCATAGAGTAGTTGGTAAAAATAATTCTCTAACAGGGTATGGTGGTGGAATGAATAACAAAGTTAACTTACTAAAAAATGAAAATATAGATATAGAAAAATTTTCTATACCAAAAGAAAAAAATAAAGCAACTTTATGATATAATTAAAACAGGGAGTGCGTTAAAATGAGTGAGAGTAAAAAATATTATAAAAGATTAGATATAATAAGGTTAATTGCCTGTATAGCTGTCCTTTTATATCATTTGGGTGTACTAAAAGGTGGATATTTAGCAGTTTGTGTTTTTTTTGTCCTAAGTGGATATTTATCATGTGTTTCAGCTTTTAAAAAAGAAAAATTCTCAATTTTATCTTATTACAGTAATAGATTTAAGAAAATATATCTGCCACTTATTATAGTGACTTTTATAACTGTTGCAGTAATATCATTTTTCCCAAACATCTTTTGGTTTAATTTAAAGCCAGAAACAACATCAGTTATATTTGGGTATAATAACTTTTGGCAGTTAAGCGCTAATCTTGACTATTTTGCAAGACATGTTGATTCTCCATTTATGCATTTTTGGTACATATCTATTTTATTACAATTTGATTTAGTATTTCCGTTCGTATTTTTAGCACTAAAAAAACTGGGTGATAAAATACATAAAAGTATACCTTGTATAATTACAACAACTTTATCAATTATAGGTTTAATATATTTTTATATGATGAGTAAAGACCAAAACATAATGACAGTATATTATGGTACATTTACTAGAATATTTTCTTTGTTATTTGGTTTAACTCTAGGTTTTATCCATTCATATTACAAAGTACTAATACCAAAGATTTTACAAAAAAACATTTTAAATTCAATTATATTTTATATTTATTTATCTGTTACAGTAGCATCATTCTTCTTAATAAGTTCGACAGATGCTAATTTTGCATTAGCAATGATAGTTATATCCTTAATTTCATGTAGGTTAATTGATTATAGTATATTCATTGTTAATAAAAAAATGACACTCTTAGATAAATGGATTAAATCATTATCTAACATCAGTTATGAAATATACTTAGTACAATATCCAGTTATATTTTTATTTCAGTATATAAACATTCCTGACTACTTAAAGGTAACATGTATAATACTTTTAACTGTAGTAATTTCTTATATTTTACATTTTTGTACTGCCAATAAAAGTAAGGAACTTAAAATACCAAAGTATATTTTAAGCGGTTTCATTTTACTTCTAGCCTTATTTGGTTGCTGTAAATATGTTCTTGCTGAGGATCATACTAAGGAAATGAAAGAATTAGAAGATCAATTGGCTAAAAACAGTGAAATGATTAAAAAGAATCAAGATGAGTATGCTGCTAAGTTAAAAAAGGAAGAGGAAGAGTGGGAAGCATTGTTAAATGATCTTGATTCTGGTGAGGATAAACTTAAGGAAGCTGTATTAAATATGCCAATGGTTGGAATTGGTGATTCTGTCATGCTTGGTGCTATACCAAACTTACAAAAGAAGTTCCCAAATGGTTATTTTGATGGGAAAGTATCACGTACTGCTTGGGAAGCTGGTAAGATATTAAAAGAGTTAAAGAATAAAGATATGCTAGGAGATCCAGTTGTAATCCATTTAGGTACTAATGGTGACTGCCCAGAATCTTGTAAAAAAGAAATAATGGACAGTTGTGGAACTCGTCAAGTTTTCTGGCTTAATACTACTAACTATGATTATGTTAATAAAAATTTACTAGATCTTGCCAGTAAATACGATAATTTACATATTATAGATTGGAAAGAAATTACAAAAGGACATAAAGAATATTTTGTATCAGATGGAATACATTTAACAAGTGCTGGAAGAACAGCATATACAGACGCAATTTACAATTATGTATACGAATATTATTTAAAAGAATATCAAGCTAAAAAAGAAGAAATAATTAAAAAGCATGAAGACGAAAAGAAAAACAAAGTTAGTTTTTATGGAAATGATTTATTATTAAATGCATTTGAAAAAATAAATATAGATTTTAAAGATGCTACATTTAATATTGATAAAAGTTATGATTATGAAATGATAAGTAAAGCCTTAGAAAAAGATAAAAATGATGGTTCATTGTCTTACAATTTAGTATTAGTTTTAGATAAGAATGTAGATATAACTATTAATCAATATAAAGAGTTATTTAATACATACAAAGAAAACAAAATTTATGTAGTATCTACTAATAAGAATATTGAAAAACTTGCTAATGAAACATTTGATAATGTTGTTATAATCGATTTCTATAAGGAGATAAATGAACATAAGGAATATCTTATGAATGATGGAACTCACTTAACGGAAAGTGGAAATACAGCTTTATCAAAACTAATAAATGATACTGTAGAACGCAGTAAAAAAGAAGAATAAAATTAAAAATAAAAAAGCATTCGGAATTTAATCTGAATGCTTTAATTTTGTAATAAATATGTAGCCATTTGTTTTGCCCAAAGTGGGTAGTAGAAACCTTTTGGATGTACACCATCACTTTCAAAAGGTTTTTCTTTATCGAAAAGATGTAAACTCATATCAATATATGGTATATTTCTCTCATCTGCAAGTTTTTTTAGTTCTGTGTTAAACAATTCTTGATAACCAAATGCACTGTTTTTCTGTAGAGCTTTTTCACTAACAGGTAATATAGAGTTTATAACAATTTTTGTGTTTGGAAGTTTCTCATTAAGATAATCAAGTGTTTCACGATATTTTTTTATAAACTGTTCAACTCTTCCAGTCCACATTTCCAAATCATTAGATCCATATGTTAGAAATAAATAATTAGGATTATATGCAGTAATTTTATCAATGTCTTTGTACATGTTATCTATTCTTCTTCCTCTGACCCAAACCACATTTTCAGCATTTAACACACCATAAGCAGTTAAACCTTCAGCCATAGAATCTCCGGATACCATAGCATGTTTATCGTTAAATATTTTTTTGCAGTCTGCATTAGTTAATTCTGTTGGCACTGGAACAGGATCTTGTATAGGCTTTTCTTCCTCTTTTTTATCATCTTTGTTGTTATCTTTATTATCTTTGGCATCCTTGTTATTATCTTCTTTAATTGGGGCTTCGTTGCTATCTTTATCCTTATCATTACCTTGCTCTATATTATTTGGCTTTTTAATTTCTTGGGAATTTTTATCTGTGCTGTTGTTATTATCATTACTTTTTGTATTCATAAAATTATATGCAAAAAATAGTGATACACAAACTATAATAAAGCAAATAAAAAGAGTTCCCAATTTCTTTTCTAATTTTTTGTTAATCATATTTATTACACTTCCTTTAAAAGTTTTAGTGTATAAGGCAATTTAATTTACTTTAAATTTAAGAAGTTTTCTTTAAATTTAGCTGACAAATTGTTTTCCATAGCAAGCATGATTACATTACCGTTGTTGACAACTACTACGTTTTGTTCTTCAACTTCTACACATATCCATTTACGAGGATTTACTTTTTCTTTAATTTCAGCAACTTTTGCATCAATATCTTTTGTATCTTTAACACGAACTAGAACCACAGAATGAGCAATTGATGACATTAAAGGTTCAGATGCTAAAGCTTCTTCATAATCAAAACTTATTTTACCTAAATAATATTCTTGATTTTCCTTTGTAACTTCAATTTCTGCCATAGCAGGTAGTTCATCACTAGGAATACCGCTATATACTTCTTTCATAATGTCTTTTAGACTTCCAGTTAAATTTTTTTCCTTGCTTTGACATCCAGTAAATAAAACGGCAACAGCAACAACTAATAATACGTAATAAATCTTTTTCATTTTTTCATCCTTTCATATTTTATTTTAGTGCAAAACTATTATTTATTATAGGTACACTATATAGAAATAATACATCAGAATCATCTCGTAAATCAATCTCTTTTATTTCACTTAACATTTTACTGCTAACATAACGTAAATCAATTAAAGTTATCTTTGAATAATTTTCTATTAAAAGTGGTGCAAGACTGCTACCAAATGAATCTCTAAACATTATGAGGGATTTGTTATTTTTTTGTATTGGGTTATCAATTATCAAAATTGGTGTAGGACCTTCCAAAAATATATCGTATGAATCAACATTGTTTAGATTTTTTTCTTGGTAAACTTTAGTAAAGCTCTTTTTCTCATAATTATAAACTGAGGAGTTTTCAATTATTTCGTTAGTTAAGTAAGTTAACACATCATCCATTTTAGGGTATTTTCCATATAATGCTCCATAAAAAGGAGAGTATTCATTTTTTTTAGTTGGAAATGTTGTAAAGCTAAGTTTCATTTCCTCTTGAAGTCTCTTTAATGTAGGCTCAAGTATTTCTTGCTTCCAATGAATATCTGTATAATAATAAGAACTTAAATTTAATGTCTCTTTAATATCAATCCATTTTGTATTGTTAGGTATATTTTCTTTTAAGAAATTTTCCATCTTTTCATAATTTAATTTAGGAATATCATTATTTTTTAAATAGTAGTTTTTGTCAGGTATCATTACAAAATATTTATTTTGCGTCGTTAAATAGTTGGTGTCAATTTCACATATAAGTTCTGATAAATGTTTTAAAGAAGCATTATTGACCTCATAATCCAATTGAAAAAGATAACCATTATTTTCAAATACTCCGTGATTTTCTTTGTTTTGAAATATATAGTTAGACGTAAATGACTTAATTTTCTTAAACGTCTCTCTTCCTATAAAGTGATCCATAAGATAATCATTTAACTTATTAGAATAAGAATTATTTTTATCCAAGATTCCTTCTAATGTAAATTTTGGCATATTGGCTAGGTGTCTTCTTTCAGAAATAGAAATTTCGTCTTTCTTAGTAATAACACTTAAAATCATAAAGATTGATATAAAAATTACAAATGAATACGTAATAATTTTATTTTTCATAATACCTCCTTATACCTCCTTAAAATTTAAAATATAGAAAAGGATTAACAGATTTATCAATAATAAATGAAGTACATATTGTTATTAAAATGATTATAGTTACACATTCAATAATTGAAACAGTTGTGTTATTCTTGTATTTCTCATTTATATTTTTTGCAATTGCTTTTAAAATTGGTGTACTTGCTACTGCACTTATAAGAAGTAATACTATGCTATTAACCAAATAATAATTAACTTCTGCTGTAGTAAAAGTAATATTGTTTAATCCAAACATATTTTGAAAAAAGATTGTAATTGATTGAATGTCTGTTTGGTTAAATATCACAAAACCAATTACTACTAAAAAGTTTGTCCAAAAAATGCCTATTACTTTATGTTTTTGAAAGAAATTATAAAAGAATTTTTTTTCTATAATTAAGATAACTGCATAGTATAGTCCCCAAATAACAAAGTTCCAAGCAGCTCCATGCCATAGTCCAGTAATGACCCAAACCACCAATATGTTGAATATGTTTTTTATTTTACTAACTCTATTTCCACCAAGAGGAATATAAATATAATCTTTAAACCATTTAGATAAAGTAATATGCCATCTTCGCCAAAAGTCTGTTATAGTATTTGCACTTAATGGGTAATTAAAGTTTTCTGGTAAGTGAAATCCAAACATTTCACCAAGGCCAATTGCCATATCGCTATAGCCAGAGAAATCTAAGTATAACTGTAAGGTGAAACATATCGCTATAATCCAAGAAGAAAGCACTGTACTTGATAAGTTAGAAAGATTTTGAATTAGTAAACTCAAATTATCCGCTAAAAGTACTTTTTTTGAAAGCCCAATGATAAATCTTTCAACACCATGAGCAAACAAAGAATATGTATGTTGTCTATCATTTAAATCTTCTTTCATTTCATCATATCTAACGATTGGTCCCGATGTTAGGTGTTGAAATGTACAAACATATGTCATAAATTCTATAAGTTTTTTTGAAGGTACTATTTTGTTTCTATAAATATCTATCAAATAACTAGCATTTTGAAATGTAAAAAAACTTATTCCTAGTGGAAGTATAATTTTACTTATAATGATATTTGTTGAAAAAATACTATTTATGTTATCAATAAAAAAACTTGTATATTTGAAATAAAAAAGTAGCCCAAAGTTAACAACTAAACCAGCAACTAGCGCAACTTTTCTTTTCTGTTTATTTTTAAAAACTGAGATTTTTTGACCAAGTATATAATTAAAAATACAAAGTGCAAGTAAAAGAAAGACAAAATATCCAGCTCCATAAACGTAAAACAGCAAACTTCCAATAACTAAAGTTATATTTTTATATTTATTTGGAGTAATATAATAAGCTAACAACATTATTGGTAAAAAATAATATATGAAAGTAATACTTGAGAAAATCATTTTGCATCCTCCTTTATATGTTTTCTAACTAAAGTATAACATATTATAAAATAATTTCTAATCTAAGTTATATTTTGTGCAAAAAAACAAAAACATGTAAAATACTTTGCATTGTTTTTAGGAAATGATTTTAAAAAGTTAGTGTAAAAAAGTATTGCTAGTTGACACTAAAAGTATAGTAGGTTAAAATATAAATTAGATATAATACATGCTATATGCTAGAAAAGAGGTATATTTATATGTACGATAATGAAGAAGAGATTAGTAAGAAAAGAAGAAAACTTGTAATATCGATAATAGTTGTAATAGTATTGATAATAATTTTGCTTTTATTTTTATTTGTTAGAGGAAAAACAAATAAACCTGTAACTTCTAAAGTGCCTACTTGTGAACTTGAAGTTAAGGAAGGAAAATTAGGTGCAAATGACACTTATATTACAGAAGTGGTAATAGGTTTTAAATCAGTAACACCTATATCAGAGAGTGTTCCAATAAAAAAATCTACAGTTGGAACTAGTGATAATTCCAGAAATAAAGATACCTATACTATAACTAAAAAAGGTGATGTTACTGTAAATGGCTATGTTAGAGATGCAAATGGAAATATAGGAACTTGTAGTATAAAAGTTAATGTAAATCCAAGCCAGCCAACATGTGAACTTGAGGTAAAAGAGGGAACGCTAGGAAATGATGATTGGTATAAATCAGATATTGTAGTTGGTTTTAAATCTATGGAAACCAATAGTGAAACTTCTAAGATTGAAAAGTACTATATTGAAAAGAAAACTTCTGAAAGTGGTAATGGTAGTTCAACAAAAGGTGAAGTACCAAGTGAAAGTATAAAAACTTATACTGTAAAAGATAATTTAACAACGCAATTATACGGTTATGTTATTGACTCTAATGGAAACGAGGGACAATGTAGTATAACTGTAAAGAAAGACACAGATTCACCAACTTGTAGTTTGAAAGTTATAGAAGGAACAGCAAATTCTTCTGGTATATACACTTCAAATGTTACAGTAGGTTTAGCAAGTGCTACAGATAGTACTTCTGATATAGCAGAAAAAGGAGTTGGATTAGCTAAAAACTATACGCAAGAAACAGTAGTTGTTAACACAGCTGGAACAACTGTTGTATATGGATTTGTTAAAGACGGTGCAGGTAATGAGGGAACTTGTAGTATAACTATCAAAAGACCAGAGCCACAACCAGCACAGTCAAGTCCTTCATGTAAACTTGAGATTTCTGGTACAAAAGATGGAGATAGTTATAAAGCAGGGGCAACAGTAAAATTCTCAAGCAAATCAACAACAAATGGTGCAAAGATTACGTCTTATGGTATAGGTACAAGCCAGTCATTAAATGGAAAAGACAGCTATACTATAAATAATGATGGCACACATACAATATATGGTAAAGTTAGAGATTCATATGGACATGAAGCTTCATGTTCTATTACAGTAAAGGTAAAATCTGTTACTTACTTAGTGGATAAAGTTTCTGTTGGAGACAAAGTAGCATACGACGCTGGCACTTGGAGTGAAAAAGCAGACATTCCAACAACAAATGGAAGATTTGGTGGTTATGGACAAGGACAAAGCAGAAATTCAAGTGTCGTATGTAGAACAGGCCTTGATAAATCGACAGCAAGTGGATGGCTAGTATTATCAAAAGAGGATGGAAAAGTTACAATAATTCATGCAGGAATACCTGAATGTTACTATTTTGCTCTAAACTCTTTAGCATCAGAAGCTGTAAATAATATAAACAACAGGGCAGCGGTGTATAAAAATTCATTTGCCGAAAGTGCAAGAATGATGAACTATAGTAAAGACCATAAAGCAAATGTCACAGCCATAAATAATATCAGTTCACACTATTACATGGCGGAAGCAAAAGATAAAAGTACATTATATTACCAAACATATACAAATAGACTAGCTGGAGGAAGCGGATGGGCCTCTGGAATAAGACCAGTAATAGTACTAAAAAGTAATGTAACTACCACGGGTAAAGATTCAAGCGGTGCTTGGACAATTTCATTACCCGGTGGAAGAGAAAATAGTAATTTAGATATTGATGGGATATCAATAAGCGAAATTGTAGAAATTATTAAAAGTAATTTGAATATATAAAACACAGAATGCTAAAACTAAATAAAAGTTTCTAGCATTCTTTTTTTGTGAAATACAATATAAAGTCACACATATATATGTTTATTTACAACAAAAATCATTCGTGTTATAATCTCTATTGTAATGCGTAGTGTATTATTAAGAGGTGAGAAAAGTGAAAATATACAATTCATTAACTAGAAAAATAGAAACATTTACTCCAAATGTTGATAAGGATGTAAGAATGTATACTTGTGGTCCTACAGTTTATCATTATTCGCACATTGGTAATTTAAGAACTTACATATTTGAAGATATATTAGAAAAGGGTCTTGAATATCTAGGATATAATGTTCTTCGTGTAATGAATGTTACAGATGTTGGTCATATGACTGGTGATAGTGACGATGGCGAGGATAAAATGTTGAAAGGTGCAGAAAGAGAACATAAATCAGTTTGGGAAGTTGCAGACTTTTATGAAAGAGCCTTTTTTGATGATTGCGCAAAACTAAATATCAGAAAACCTGCTGTAGTTGAAAGAGCAACTAAACATATAGATACTTATATTGAGATGATAACAAAGCTACTAGAAAAAGGATATGCATATAAATCTAATGGTAATATATATTTTGATGTTAGTAAGGCACATAATTATTATCAATTATCAGGAAAGAACCCAGAAGAATTATTTGTTGGAGTTAGAGATACTGTAGAAGAAGACAAGAATAAAAGACATCCATATGACTTTGGCCTTTGGTTTACTGTGTCAAAATTTTCAAATCAAGAAATGAAATGGGATTCACCTTGGGGAGTTGGATATCCTGGATGGCATATTGAGTGTTCTGGTATTTCTTATAAATACCTAGGTGAGTACCTAGATATACACTGTGGTGGTGTAGATAATATTTTTCCACATCATACAAACGAAATTGCTCAAAGTGAGGCATTCTTAGGCCACAAATGGTGTAATTACTGGGTACATGGTGAACATTTGAATGACTCAGCAGGAAAAATGAGCAAATCTAAAGGTGAGTTTCTTACTGTAGATTTGTTAAAGTCAAAAGGATATAACCCATTGTCATATAGATACTTATGTCTAAATAGTCATTACAGAAATCAATTAGTATTCTCTTATGAGGCTCTAGATGGTGCACAAATGGCTTATAATAAATTAAAAAGTAGAATTAGAAGCCTAGATAGGACTCCAGATTTACATGAAGAAAAACTAGATTTTTATAAAAATGAATTTAAAGATGCAATATCAAATGATTTAAATACATCTTCCATGCTTACTGTTGTATATGATGTGTTAAAAGATGAGTCATTGACTGATTTCTCAAAGTTATATTTAATTGAGGATTTTGATAAGGTATTATCATTAGACTTGATTGAAGAAGAAAAAACTGTTGATGAAGACATAGAAGCTTTGATACAAAAGAAGATAGAGGAGAGAAATGAAGCTAAAAAGAATAAAAACTACGAGTTAGCAGATAAGATTAGAAGTGAACTCTTTGATCAAGGTATAAGACTAATTGATGACAGAAATGGAACTAAATACGAAATTATATAGTTGATAAATAAAGTGATAGGTTTCTACCACTTTATTATTTGAGGAGAAAAAATGAAAAACTTTGTTAAAGAAAATATGAATAAAGTCATAATTGTATATTTGCTCTTAAGTCCAATAATAGACATTATAACATCGGTATTATTAAATTATTTTCATATAAGCTTCACATTAGGAATGGTTGTTAGATTATCTTTTGTAATTTTTATCATGTGGTCAACGATATACGTTTATAATAAAAAAAATGTAGTTAGTTATTATATTTTAGTTTTAATATATTTTGGGTTATACTTAATAAGTATTTTTAAGTACAAGTCTGGAATAGTTTTATTTAGTGAAATACAAGGCTTAATTAAAACATTTTATTTCCCAACTTTACTATTATCGCTTTACAATATTAGGGATGATATAGCAATATCGTGGAAACCAATATTTTATAGTTCTGCAATATATATAGTTCTAGTATTTTTTCCAATGTTATTTAATATTGGCTATGAAAGTTACAAAATTACAAAAGAGGGTACTGTAGGTTTTTTTAATTCGGCTAATGAAATAAGTGGAATTATTTCAATAACTACCCCTTTTTTGTTTCTTCTATTAAAAAATAAAATAAATTTGATGAAAATTATATATATGATTATATATATGATAGTAATACTGAACATTGGAACTAAAACGCCTATTTTGGCATTTATTCTATCAGTATGTCTTGTACTTGTGTGGATAATAAAAAAATTATTGGAGAAAAATAAGAAAAAACTTATCTTTGCAATAGTGGGAGTATTTATCGTACTCATTTCGTCTATTATTATAATATTACCTAAAACTACATTTTATAAAAACATTAAAGTTCATCTAGAGTACCTTGGAATAAATAATGTTGAAGATATATTGAAAAATACTTACAACATAGATCATTTTATATTTAGTCAGAGACTTACCTTTTTAAGTACAAGAAATAAACAATATATAGAATCTTCAATATATGAAAAAATTGTTGGTATTGGATATAATATAAATAATAAAAAAGCAAGAATAGTAGAAATAGATTATTGTGATGTTTTTTATAGTCATGGTATAATTGGTGCAATTCTGTTCTTTTCGCCATATTTATATGTTCTATTTAATATATTAAATAAAGAAAAGAAAGATTATTTTGCCTATATAAAAAAAATAAGCATTTTTCTTATATGCGTTTTGTCTTTTTTTACAGGTCATATTATTATTTCTCCGAGTGTAAGCACTTTTGCTGCGCTAATAATTTTAGTGAGTTGTAGTGAAATAAAAGATAGTGATAAAATAAAAAAGATGATAATATAAAATATAGAAAAATAATGGAGTAATTTATGAATAAGTTAACAATTGGGAAAAAGTATATAATACATAGCTATAAGCATGACGGAAAAATTCATAGAGCATGGGATGAGGCTGTGTTATTGGATATTAGTGACGAATATTTAGTATTTGGAAATGATAAAACAAAAGTTACTGAAGAAGATGGAAGAAAGTGGAATACAAAAGAACCAGCAATTATGTATTTCTTTTACCATAAATGGTTTAATGTTATAGGACAGTTAAAAAAAGATGGGATATATTATTATTGTAATATTGCGTCACCATTTATTATTGAAGAAAATACAATCAAGTATATTGATTATGATTTAGATTTGCGAGTATTTGCAGATGAATCATATAAAATTTTAGATAAAAGCGAATATAGATATCATAAAAGCAAGATGCATTATCCAGAAAGTATCGACAAAATACTAATGTCGGAACTCGATCAACTAATTAAAATGGTAGAAAACAAAGAACTTTCGTTTGATAAAAATAATATAATCAAATATCACGAAAAGTATAAAAAAATTAAAAACTGTGAAGAAAATACTGGTAATATTGAATAAAATACGTAAAAAGTGAAAAAAGTGTAGAAAAAGCATTGACTTTTGCAGTATCTTTTGGTAAATTGAAAACACTGGTTCAAGTTATTAGCTTTTACCGGTAAATACAGTAAAATATAACAGATAAAAAAACACAAAAATTTCAAAAAATATGTTGACAATAAAAAACGTATCTGTTATATTAGAAAACGTTGCTTGAGAAAAGCGAAAACAACTAAAAAAATAAAATTGAAAAACGAAAAAAAGTTGTTGACATTTAATGATATCTCTGATATAGTATTGAATGTCGCTTGAAAAAAGAGCAACAAAAAAATATATCAAAAAAACAAAAAAAATTGTTGACTTTCAAAAGAAAATTTGATATATTACTTATGCACACGAAAAAGTGCAGATGATCTTTGAAAACTAAGCAAAACGTCAATTACATTAAGTCAGGAAATATTAAATGTAATCAAACTTAAAAAAATAAATTTTTTGGAGAGTTTGATCCTGGCTCAGGATGAACGCTGGCGGCATGCCTAAGACATGC